>Ga0185299_10003782_pt1 | contig 19325 bp, 21 predicted proteins | sample PaiPotPPA55metaG_FD_128002 | JGI IMG/M metagenome (GOLD analysis project Ga0185299, IMG submission 128002) | Iron sulfur acid spring bacterial and archeal communities from Banff, Canada, to study Microbial Dark Matter (Phase II) - Paint Pots PPA... ...
GCCGCCGCTCTCCAAACGAATCCGCCGCTATGCCTGCCGCCAATGCGGCGGATAGGTTTTCTCGTAACCTGGGAGCTGCTCGACCCGTTGCATCCAGGCCGCGATGCCGGGAAAGCGTGTCTCGAAGCCATCAAGGCCCAGCGCCAAGGGAACTGCTTCGGGGCGCCGCGAGGCCCGCAGCAAAAGCTTCAAGCTTGGATAGGCGACGATGTCGGCGGCTGTGAGATCGGGGCCCGCCATCCAAGCGCCGCCTTCGGCGTATCCCTCCAACCGGGCAAGACTGACGTGGATCTTCTCGCGAACGTCTTTCGCCTCCTCGGCGGCGAGTGGCGGTCCGAAAAAGATCGAGCGGTTGAGGCGTTGGCCGGGCGGCCAGAAATCGGAGATGAACTCCGAGATACGCTCAAAAATCCGGCCAGCTTCCTCGGCAGTGCGCCCGAAAAGCGGTGGGTTTGGGTGCTTGCGGTCAAGATACACCATGATCGCAAGGGATTCATGGAGCGTGAAATTGTCGTCGCGGATGGCGGGGACGCGGCCGAGAGGATTGATGGCCAGAAACTCTGGAGTCTTAAGCTCGCCCTTGGACGCTTCGAGAAGCTTCCCTTCATAGGGGATACCCTTTACCTCCGCGGTGAGCAAAACCCGCCAAGCAAAGGGGCTCCCCGAGATCCAATAGATTTCCACGGGGGATTTCCTTCTCTTCTGGTCGCCACGCGCATCACGCCAAGCGGTTCGTTTAGGAACATGATAGAGTGAAATCAGACCGATCTATCAGAAAATTTCAGTCTGTGTAGGCAACTCCGTGTCGCGTCACTTTGATCCTACGCTGATCAACAATCCCTTCGACGATCCCGGGCTTTACGTGGATCTCGTATTCGAGAGGCGTGCGCTGCTTTTCGATCTCGGAGACTTCGGCCGACTTGCTCCTCGCAAGCTCCTGCGCGTCAGCGACGCCTTCGTTACTTTCACCCTAACAGAGGCCGGTTGATTGGAACACGCCCGGCCCTCGTACTTGCGGCGCTCGCACACATCATCAGCACATCATCAGCATTGCTCGCGCGATGGCAATGTAATACTGGCAGGCGAAGCTGTCCCGGGATTCCTTGGGCTCGCGAAGCCCGTATCTTGCAAAAATCCTAAAAACGCGTTGCGAACGCTGCTCGTCAATGCGAAGCCCCATTGATACGACGGGATGTAATTGCGCACGAGCGAGAGAATCATCATTACCACATGTTCGGAGACGCTGGTCGAATTACAATAAGGGCGAGATCGGTTTGGGGGTCGCGGGCGAAATCGTCTTCGAAGCGGACTGAATATTGACGGCGACGCCCTGAAAGCTCCGCCGCTTGGAAGTTTGCGCTTTTGGCTAAGCAGCCTTAAGAAACCGATGGGAACCCGCGCGAGAACGGGTGGAAGCAAACCGACGAAGGGCGCCATGAAGCGCAAAATCATAATGCTGGCCGTCAGTTCATCTCTTGTGGCCGCCATTTCGGGGGCGGTCGCGCAGCATACTGTGGTGACGGACCAGGAACTCATGGACAAACTGAAGGACGCCGCCCCGGCCGCGGTGTTGAAAGGTGCGACCATTTTGAATATGGGCGCAGACGGGCAAATGACGGTCATCCAGGTGGGAACCAACGGGTAGACCTGCATGGACCCCGGTGGAGCCCCCATGTGCGCCGACGAGGCTGCCATGGAATGGGCGAAGGCCTGGAAGTCGAAGGGGCCAGCGCCACAAAGGCTCGGCTTCATCTACATGCTCAATGGGGACAACGGCACCAGCAATACCGATCCGTTCGCCACCGAACAGACCCCGGACAACAACTGGATCAAGACAGGCTCGCACGTGATGATCGTGGGCTCCGAGGCCAAGATCATGATGCAGGGCTACCCGAGGAACGCCAAGCCAGACCCGGCGAAGGCCCAAGCGGCAAATAGGGAACGACCCCCTGGCCTTGCCCGCCGCTCTGATCGAGAATGATCTTGTCCGTGCCGGCGAGCACTCGTTCCATGGTCTCGAGATAGAGCCTTTCGCGCGTCACCTCGGGCGCTTTCTTATATTGCTCATAGATTTGGTTGAAGCGGGAAACCTGACCGGTTGCCTGGGCGACGGTTTGGAGCTTGTAGCCTTCCGCCTCCTGGACAATCGCCGCGGCCTTGCCGCGTGCCTCTGGGACGACCCGATTGGCATAGGCTTCGGCCTCGTTGCGCAAACGGTTTTGATCCTGCTGCGCCGCCGTCACGTCCTTGAAGGCGGCGATGACCTGCTCGGGCGGGTCGACAGATTGCAATTGCACCTGCAACACCAGGATGCCGGCCCTATACCCATTGAGCCCTACGATTCGCAAGGTCTTGGAGGGCGTCGAGGCCCGGACGATCGAGCGGATTAACAACGCGCAAATCAACAACGTGTTCGTCGCCGCCGATCGGTTTGCGGAGTTCGTGGGACAGATGAACAAGGCGATTGAGCCGACTGCACACGCCGGCCTAAAGTCGTATGTCAGGGGGTCCTGAGTTTCATAACGCGTTACGAAAGTACGGGCCCTGGTTGAGCGGTGTCGCCCGGCGCTCCTGCGAGACGCCTGCAGCAAAAGCCGCGCTATGACTGGCCCCTTCGGATAGATTGCGAACCTCTTCTTGCAAGAACGCTATCTTCGCTCTCCGTCCGCGTCTGAAGCTCTTCGAGACAACGCAAGGCTTCGGGCATCGAGATCGGCGAGGTTTGCGGCTTCGCCGATGTACCTTGCCGCCAGCTAATCCTGCATCCTCGGCGGCAGGCAAGAATGTCTCTTTCTGAAAGACATCGAGATCGCGCAGACCGCGTCGGCTGCACGGGCGCGATGGTTCTACTTCCGACAATTTTCGTTTTATCGACACGTGCTTTCTCCGTAAGTTCGCGAAAACCAACCCGCAAGTGGTTTCGGCCCTTGGCTGAACGCTTAAACTGGGATTAGCCTCGGCCCAGAAGCATGGGGGCAGTCATGGGGTGGGATCAGGACGAGGATGGGCCTGTCAACCAGACCCCGGAGCAAATCCGGCGGGCGTGGCTAGACGGAGAGATCGGGCAGTGGTTCGAGGACAGTGACGCGTCAATGACTTAGTAAAAGCGTCGCTGGGCCGCCGTCGTGATCTTTTGTGAGGGCCGATGCGATAGTCGCAAGCGGAGAACCGTATGAAGCGCGATCGGAACCGTCACAGCCGCATCGCGTGCGATCGCCTCTATCGGTGATCCGGGCTTGTCGGACGATAAAAATATCTCGGCCGGCCTGCCATCGGCTGAAGCGCCCAACGGTCAGCGAGAACCGATGTCCGGCATGCTCGAAATCGAAGGTCTCAGCACAACGCCGGTTTGAAAGGATTTGCCGCGCGCTCATCGGGGGCCTCCTTAAAACGGAACGGCGTCGTCGAAGCACGACGTCGCCTGGCTTGATGAGGTATCTAACGCCCGATGTTCGGGTTCTGAGCGCGGCTTTGTAGGCGCACGAAGCGGCGGCAAGACGCTGTCAACGACCACTGATAGTGAGATTATCGTCACGCCTTGAGCGCCCCTTGGACAGAAACGGAATCGCCCGCATTGAGGCGCAGTAGCTCCGATTGAGCGGTTTCGGGGAAGGCAACGAGGCTCCAAAACTGCAAGCCATCGCCATCTTTCGCTTTGAGTGTCGCGGTGACGAAAAGCTTGCCAGCCTTCGAGGTGCGTTGCTCGGGCGCTCTAAAAAGCACGCCGGTAACTAAAACGTAGGCACTCATTGGGAGCCGCCATTCTGGCGGGGATTTTTCCATGTGCAGTGTGTAAGCTTGTCGAACACGCGGCCGCTTTCCATGAAGGCGCCATCCGGCTCGAGACTCCGCACGGAGTCGCCGTGGAGGAACCAGGCCAGGCCGCATTTGCCGGTTTCATTCGGCACGTCGAAAAGATCCCCTGGTGTCCAGCCGAATTCGACAGCGCGGTTTCTCCATTGGTCCAGGAAGCGGCCCGCCTTGAGCAGACGGAGCCGGCTCTGTTGGCGGCCAGTTTCGACCTCGACGACCTCGCCCTCAAGGCCTTCCCGTCGTTCTTCGTCGATACCCTGCAATTTCTCGAGAGTTTGCAGCTCTTGGCGCACATCAACGCCGGTCTCGATCTTGATCTCGTTACTGGATAGGGCGCGCTCCTCGCGAGAAAGAGCGTTGCTGAGGTTGCGCATGCGACTGTCCAGCTCCAAAATTGCACGCTCGTCCTCTGTCCACTTCCTGGCATTTAAAACCGGAAGGAATAAGAGGCGCAGAATCTGTCGCTGCGCAGGCGGATGCCATACCAAGGCGCGTCGATTCTCGAAATAGAAAATCAAATGCCGAAGTAAGAGAACCCAATCGCCAAACGACCAAACTCCCACTAGGCGTAGAATTTCCGTCTGGAACGATTCCTGTTCGGAGGTGCGAAAAAGATCGCCGTCGACGCTAAAAAACGTAAGCGAGAGATCATTGAGTCTGCGTTCGATGACAACGCTATGGGCACCCAGCCTAAATGTGAGGCGGGCTTTTGCGCCACGGGCACCATCGACAACGCGGCGCGCAAATATACCTCGTCCACTTTTCGGCAGCTCCGTGGTCGTGAGACGCATGCTGCCCAGATCGGCACGGCCCGCGAGACCGGGAATGTCGAATGGACCGGTCAGGAGTCGATAGATCATTTCAACGAGCGTCGACTTTCCAAGGCCGTTCGCACCGAGCACGAGTGTCAGGCCTGGCCTGAACTGGACATGGAGGCCATGCTCACCTCCTTCGACGCCGGGAAATAGCCCGTAACCCGTAACGTCCAATCGGTCCAGGACGGGAAGATTGATCATCGCGCCTCAAGCATTGCGGTATCGCCTCAGGTCGGCTCCGGCGAAGCCCGACTATGCCGTGTCTTCGGACAAGCGTAACCGTTCTTTGCTCCCGGGAGAAGTCGTGTTTTCAGGGTATCGTTCACTGTAGCTGATGGAAATGCCGACTTTCGTCGCCATTTCTGGTAACTTTTCCCGCGCCGCATGCACAGTGACCTCTCTGCAGGACATCTAAACGCTTAATTTCCGCCTGGTCGAAAGCGGTCAGCGGGCATGGCCGCTGGTCGTCATGGAAGAAACTCCGCCCAGCGCTGTGACCGCTCGTTCCGGTCAGCAACGCGATCCTGGAGTTCGACAAGACGGCACCGCCGAAGAAGCGGCACACGGCGAAGCGGATTTTTGAACGGCTGCGGATCGAACACGGCTTTAGGCAAGGTCGAAGCCCTGGTGAAGTATTCCCGGGCGAACTTCCTCGCCACGCGCTCCGTGCCGCTCTGGAAGAACAAAAGCCCCCGCGCGCTCTGGTGAAGTCGGGTTAGGGCGCCGCAAGGAGACGGTGGCAGCGAAGGCTCGGAAAGGTTCGGTATGCCGCCCGTACTTCGTGGCGACCGGAGCGTGTCTACTTGCCACTTGCCATTGAAATTGTCGTTCGCGCTTCCCCCATGCTTCCCCGCTCGACAGAACGGGCAGAGGCGGCCTCGGCGTCCAGACGAAAGCACTAATTTTTCAGTAGCTTATAATGGTGGGCGCGACAGGGATCGAACCTGTGACCCCTCCCGTGTGAGGGAGTGCTCTCCCGCTGAGCTACGTGCCCCACCATGCGTACCGGCGCACGCTATGGCACCCCATCATTGTCCACGGCGAACCTATCGTGTATGAAAAACCACTAGCATAAGGCTGCGTCCGGTGCCAGCAAGCCCTCGACTCGTTACCCCCGAAAAGCGCGCCGACGACGCGGAGAGGTCCTTGCGCCCCTTGGCCCTTTCGGATTTCACCGGTCAGGAGGCGACGCGGAAAAATCTAAAAGTCTTCATCGAGGCGGCAAGAGCGCGGCGCGAGGCGCTCGATCATGTGCTCTTTGTTGGGCCTCCTGGGCTTGGCAAGACAACCCTCGCTCAGATCGTCGCCCGCGAACTCGGCGTGACTTTCCATGCGACCTCCGGGCCGGTCATCGCCAAAGCGGGCGATCTCGCGGCGCAGCTCACGGGGCTCGAGGAACGCGATGTGCTCTTCATCGACGAAATTCATCGTCTCAATCCGGCGATCGAGGAAATCCTCTATCCGGCGATGGAGGATTACGAGCTCGATCTCATGATCGGCGAGGGGCCGGGCGCCCGCTCGGTCAAGCTCCCCCTCAAGCGATTCACTTTGATTGGCGCAACGACACGCGCCGGCCTATTGACGACGCCGCTGCGCGACCGGTTCGGCATTCCGCTGCGACTCGAGTTTTATACGGTCGAGGAACTGGAACGAATCTTGCGGCGCAACGCGCGGGTGCTCGCGATCGCCATCTCCGATGACGGCGCCAATGAAATCGCCAGGCGCGCGCGGGGGACTCCACGCATAGCCGGGCGGCTGCTACGCAGAGTTCGCGATTTCGCGGCCGTCGACAACGAACCGGAAATCACCCGGGGCGTCGCCGACAAGGCGCTGCGTCTCCTCGATGTCGATGCGATCGGGCTCGATACGATGGACCGTCGCTATCTTGAGACGATCGCCCTCTCGTTCGGCGGCGGCCCCGCCGGGATCGAGACGATCGCCGCCGCGCTGTCCGAGCCGCGCGATGGGATTGAGGACATTATCGAACCCTTCCTTATCCAGCGCGGCTTCGTGCAACGCACCCCGCGCGGCAGAATACTGACGCCGCACGCCTTCCGCCATCTTGGTCTCCCCGAACCCGCGGGGGAGAGGCCGCAACTGCGGCTATTTTCGGAGGAAGACGGCGAATCGCAGGGCTATTAATCAGTTCATAAATACGCGCACATTTTTGTTGACGTGGGGGTCGCGCGCCTCCGCGTAGCGTCCAGAAAGCGTGATCATCCCCGCGTAGGTTAAGGCGAAGTCAGCCGGGGCTTCGAAAAAAGCCAGTTCTCGCGCCCTTCGACCGCATCACGGATTTTTTTGAACAGGTAAATCGTCATCGGCGGCCGGAAGGTACATGTCTTGGTCGCATCGGCACACCATATATGTTTCGAACGGGCAAGGTATGATGAGTAGCCACGGCGGCGGTGAGCGGCCAAATTACTGCTTACCGTCAAATTGTTGTTTCGAGTAACTCTAATCTAGGAGAAGCCGCCGTTCTCATTTGGAATGATTGTAATATCCCATTCCGGTCTTGCGTATAATTAAACAGCGAGTTAGGTAGCCGCTTTCCAGCTCATCCCTTGGCTGCTTGGTCCCTCGATGATCGTTTGTTCCTGCAACGTCGTTACCGACTCAGAGATAAGGGCGACCCTGGCCAGCGGGGCATGCCCACGCACGCCATTCGCGGTCTACGAATGTCTCGGCTGCCGTCTAAATTGCGGGCGTTGCATCGCCACCGTCCGGACGATCATTAACGAGACCAACGCCAGGACGGCGACCGGCGGCTCGTCCCGCGAGGCTTGCGAGATGGATGCCGCCGCGCTGTGTCCTCTGTAGGCAATTCGCGTGTTCGCGCCTCGGGCTCGAGCCGCCTCTCCCTTCCCCATATCGCCGCATGCGGCCTCTTTCCGGGCGCGGTTTATCCGTCTATATGAAGTTCCGTCTATATGAAGCATGGCGGTGTTGCCCCGCGGCCGTCATCGCGGCGTCGACGGATGAGCGCCACACGTTAAGGAGCTTGGAACAATGAGGGGCAACGACCGAGTCCTCGACTATCTCAATCGCAGCCTGCGCAGCGAGCTGACTGCCATCAATCAATATTGGCTTCATTATCGTATCTTCGATAATTGGGGCTTTAAAGATCTGGCGAAGAAATGGCGCGAAGAGTCGATCGAGGAAATGCACCATGCCGATCGCTTAACCGCTCGTATTCTTTTTCTGGAAGGATTCCCTAACCTCCAAGTCCTCGACCCGCTGCGGATCGGACAAACGGTGGAGGAAATTCTTCGCTGTGACCTCGACACCGAGATTTCCGCGCGCGCGCTCTACACCGAGGCAGCGGAATATTGCATCTCCGCCCACGACCTCGTCTCCAAGGAGCTCTATGACGAGCTGCTAATCGATGAGGAAAAGCACATCGATTTTTTGGAAACGCAATTGGAGCTCATCAAACAACTCGGCGTCCAGCTCTATAGCCAAAAACATATTGGCGGGCTTGAAGACAGCAAATAGAGAATTTTCAGTCGATAGCCGGGATGGGCCGCGAGGCTCGCGAAAACTTCGGCGCGGTTTGCGCACCGGCGGCGCCGTCTAGCCCCAACGCTCATGCGCTCTAGCCGCATTCCTTATGTGACGGAAATTAATATTTGATCCAGAAGCAATAGATGTCCCTCCATGCTGTCGAAGCGGAGCAAGCCATGGGTGCACGGATTATCCCGTTCTTCGAAAAGGTGACCGAAACCTTTAGCTACCTTGTTATAGATCCTCCGACGCAGGCCGCCGCGATCATCGATCCAGTGCTCGACTATGATCCCGCCGCCGGACGGATAAGGACGCACTCCGCCGATGCCATCGCCAAAGCGATTCAAGCTGAGGGGCTGCGCGTCGAATGGATTCTGGAGACGCATGTCCACGCCGACCATCTTTCGGCAGCGGGTTATTTAAAGAAGAAGCTCGGCGGTGCGCTCGGCATTGGTTCGAATGTCCGGCAGGTGCAGCAGATCCTGGGCAATTTGTTCAACGACAAGCCCGCATTCTCGCCCGGCGCCGGTTTCGACCGTCTGTTCGAGGACGGCGAGATTTTTCGCATCGGCGCGCTCGACGTGAAAGCGCTCTATACACCGGGGCATACGCCGGCCGACATGAGCTACATGCTTGAAGACGCCGTGTTCGCCGGGGACACGCTCTTCATGCCGGACTATGGAACGGCGCGATGCGATTTCCCGGGCGGCGATGCGCGGACGCTTTATCGTTCTATCCAGCGGCTGCTGGAATTGCCGCCGCAAACCCGGCTCTTGATGTGCCACGACTATGCCCCGGGCGGCCGCGCCTACGCCTTCGAGACGACCGTCGCCAAAGAGCGGGCGCAAAACGTCCAAGTCCATGACGGCGTCACCGAAGACGCGTTCGTCGCGCGGCGTACCGCGCGCGATGCAACGCTCGACACGCCGAGGCTTTTTCTGCCGTCGCTGCAGGTCAATATGCGCGCCGGCGAACTGCCGCCGCCCGAGTCGAACGGCCGGCGTTATTTCAAGATCCCGATCGAGGCTTCAACTCTTTGATTCCCAGCGATCCGTTGCCGATCATATGGGTGCTTTTGGCGGGCAAGCGCTCGAGGGCAAGATCGCCAAGCCGGAAATATCGTTTTCGCCTGGACGTTTCGGCGGGATCAGGGCAGTAAGGCTATTGCCTCGTTGCGCCGCATATCTGGATACAGGTCTTGTCTTTTCGGGGAAGGATGGCCGAGCGGTTTAAGGCAGCGGTCTTGAAAACCGCCGTGGACGCAAGCCCACCGTGGGTTCGAATCCCACTCCTTCCGCCATGCATAAGACTTAATGTATTGATATTGTTATATTGTCAGCACTGCACTCCGTGGCGATCTTACAATTGGTCTTACTTTTGAGCGGCGCTTGTGGCGGATTTGTGCGGTCAATGGCGGACTATTTGCCGCGCGCGATAAGCAGAAATCGGAAATTCGAGGAAAACATTGGTCTGCCTTTTTTTAGGTGAGCCATGGCGCGCGCACATCGAAAGCACTAGCGACCGTTCACGATGGCCCGCCACACCTCACGCCTCGATATGCGGCCTAATCCGGCGAGCATCATTCAGGCGTTACTCGGTCTGTTACATTACCAGGCATGACAACACCTGCACGATAACCGCGGCACGTCGCTCCCTAGGCAATGACCCTTCGACTGTCGGACTTGCGAGCCGGGCAACCGAAGCGCCAATGCTTCACCAAAAGGAACAATCGCCGATGATTAAGAAATTCACTTTCGCCGGCGCCTTCCAGGCCGCTGCCGGGCCGCTCTCAGGATGCGCCCATGTCCGGCAGGAGGACTTAGCCGAATGGGCAGGCCAGCCTGTCGATCTTCTCGACAAGCATCCCGTCTTTCTCACGATGCGCTCTGTCCGCACGATGACCGCTGACGGGACCGAAATTCGGAACTGGCCGTTTACCCGGCGGCGGGACCGGCTTCGGCGCCGCGCTGGCCTGCCGCACGATGGGTCCTGGTTTGCGCTTGCCCGTTGGTGTTTCGGCATGACGTTTTCCCCTTGCTTGCGGCGGCGGCCAGATCAACTCTCGTTGCGCCATACAAGCCATCGGCGAGGCATCTCAAGGTCGCTCAATTTGATGGCACACACATTCTTTTGGCCGAGTTTGCCGATGAAGTAACCAAGGTCAAGAATAACGTTTGGCGCGCTCGCGGTTGCCATGGTTACTTCTCGCTTTCCGTAACAGTCGAGCGTAGCGTAACGCCGCCGAGCACCCGTGTCTCGGCTCGTTTCTCGCCCGAAAAACGCAATCACGCCCCATGCCTTCGACCACACCCGTCGCCCTCGATCGCCGCTTCTCCGCCTGGGTGGAAACCGATCCCGCGGCTTTGGACGTTGAGCTTATGCGCGGCCACGAGCAGGACGTGGGCTGGCCGGCCATCCTCAAAAAGCCCCGCGTTGTTATCCTCGCTGAGGCGGGCGCGGGTAAGTCCACCGAGATGAAGGCGCAGGCCGACCGCCTGCGCAACTGGACCGGTTTGCGTTCACCGCCACGGTTCAAGACGTTGGCAATCACGGCCTGCGAGCGGCCTTAGTCCCCAAGATGGCCCGCGACTACGACGCCTGGTTGGTAAGCGACAAAACGGCGTGGTTCTTCATCGACTCCATCGATGAAGCGCGTCTCGACAAAGTTCAACTTCACACCGCCTTGCGCAACCTCGCCCACGGGATCGATGGCGCCGAACGGCGGGCGCACATCATCGTGTCGGGTCGCTATACCGACTGGGATTTCAAAGCCGACCGCGAGACTTTTGAGTGCATTCTACCGGTTCAAACCCATGACCGGCCACCAGCGCCCACAGCCGACGAGCTGCTCGGCCATATTCTACGCCACGACAAACTGCCCGAGGCACCCGCCAAGATCGATGCGGTCGTGCTCTTGATGATGCCTTTGGACGAGGCGCGGGTGCGCGACTATGCAAAAGGGAGGGGGGCACATGATGTCGACGCCCTCATCGCCGCGATCGAAGCGGCAAACCTTTGGCGCTTCGCTCGGCGACCGCTCGATCTAAGCTGGATGGTGGAGTTCTGGCGAACGCATCGGCGCCTTGGCAGCCTTTGCGAGATGCTCGACGCCAGCCTTTTGGAGCGCGCGGCCGAGTGGAACAGGCGTCGAGGCGATGATCCGCTCGATCCTGCGCGCTGCCGCGCGGCGCTTGAGCGCACGGGCGCCGCCTTGGTCTTCGGCCACGCTCAAACCGTCGCCATTCCCACGATAGAAATCTCGTTCGATCCGGCCACCGAGGCCCTCGATCTCGGCGTCGTGCTTCTGGATTGGCCGCGGGACGACGTCCAGCGGCTATTGGGGCGACCGGCGTTCGACCCTTCGACCGTTGGCCGCAGCCGCCTACACAATGACAACGAAGGGGACGTGCGTGCCTATCTGGCCGCTCAATGGCTGAAGCGGCTGCGCGACGCCAATTGCCCCCTGCAAGCGATCCACGACCTTTTGTTCGCCGAGGTCTATGAGAACGCCCTCATCCGGCCCGCCGCCCGAGCCACGGCGGCCTGGCTTTCGCTGTGGGATGCCGATATAGCACGGGAGGTCATCGCCCGCGATCCCATGCTTTTGATGAACGCGGGCGACCCGGCCAGCCTGTCGCCCGCCGCGCGTGTGAAGGTCCTTGAGGCCTGGATCAGCCGATTGATCGCCGAACCAGACCTTCGGCCGATCCACGACCACGACAAGCTGCGACGATTCACGACGCCAGAGCTTTCTGGCCCCATTCGTGCGCTCTGGACGGCACACAACTCCAATGGCTCGGTCCGCCAGCTTCTTCTGATGATGATCTGGCTAGGTCGCTTGGCCCCCTGTGTCGACCTTGCCCTTGACGTTGCGCTCGTCGTGAGTAGCGAACGCATTGGCCAGGTCTTTGCCGGCCGCGCCGTGGCCACGCTCGGCGATGTGCCCTCGATCACGCGGTTCGCCGACCACATTCGTGCCCACGCGGCGCGACTAGAGCCTCTGCTCGTGTGGGATGCGGTTGAACACCTGTTCCCCGATTATCTGTCAGTCGAAGACCTGCTGACCCTGCTGGATCAGGTCGCAGACGAAGACGGCTACGGCTTCCGCCGCCAGGGCGGCGACTTCGCCGCCAAGATCGAGTCTCCAGACCAGCTCACCCTGTTTATCGAGGCTATCCTCAACCGCACGCGACGGATCATTGAGCCTCCCGACACATTCGAGCACAATGGGGTGACGGGCCTTTTCGGGGCGGCCCTGGCAACGGCGGCGATGCGCCTGATGAAGCGGAGCCCCGATAACGAGGCGCCGATGCCAGCGATCGACGCCTACCTCTGGCTCAACAAATACCGGCATGCGCATCGGTCACGAATGGCGGCGGAGCAATCGCTGAAGGACGAGCTTTGCCGAACCTCCGCGCGACGCAGGATCGTTTTCTGGCGCACGGTGCAACGGCTGAACGGGCCATCGCCATTTCACGACAAACCTCTTACCCATCACTTCCAACTGGAGTTCCTTGGCTGGCCCGGCGGCCTCGAACTCAACGATCTTGACTGGTTGTTGCAGGACATGCCCGCGCGCGCCCTGCCACACGAGCGGCAGCTCGCCTTGAGCGCGGCGCACTGGATTTGGCAGACCAACGGATCGGACCCTGGTGTCCTGATCGCAATCGCCGCAGCGGCGCGGCGCGACCCGACCTTGGCGCAGTTACACGAGGGCTGGCTGACTCCTCAGCCCGAAAATGAGGAAATGCAGCGGCTCTATGCCGATGTGGCGGTCAACAAGGCCAAGCACGAAGCCGAACAAGCCGAACGCGATGCCTCATGGCGACAATTCGTCGATGACATGCGTGCCAACACAGCGCAAATCCGAACGCTCGAGCCGAGGACGGATTACACCGTTGATCACCGGCTCTATAACCTATGGCGCTTGGCGAAGAGCGTCTGCGCCAAGGACAATGGATACACCTTCGACAGTCTTGCCCCGATCGAGCCCCTGCTGGGCCCGGACCTTACCGAGGCGTTCGGCGAAGCGCTCATCCGCTTCTGGCGTCACTGGACACCGATACTGAGGACGGACCGCGAGCACGGGAAGCGCAACATGGTGTCGGAAATCGACTGCATGGGCATTGCGGCCGTCAGTCTCGAAGCCGCGAGAAGTTCGACCTGGGCCGCAGCGCTTACCTTTGAGTACGCCGCATTGGCAACAAAGTTCGCCACGCTCGAACTCAATGGATTTCCAAACTGGCTCGGCTGCCTCGCCGACGGTCAGCCTGCCGCCGTTGCGTCGGTTCTGGTCGGCGAAGTGGCCAAGGAGCTGGCGGAGGTGGGGGAGGACGCCCGCCTCGGAGTGTTGGAGCGCTTGCCGCGCGCTGAGCCTATGGTCGTAGCGACTGTCGCGCCGGGTCTGTTGTGTGAGCTTGAGGCGCGGACCGACCTTGCTGCGCCAGACTTGGAGACGTTGCTTGATATCCTCGTCCGCGGCCTTCAACGTGATCAGGCGGCGCGTCTAAGCGCGATGGCGCTGGATCGCGCTACAAAGACGCCAGATCTCGGTTCGGCCGGTGATTACTTCGCCGCCGCTTTCACCTTCGACCCCAGCTCGGCAATAGACCTCCTTATCCGTCGGCTGGATGATCTGTCGCCGGCAGGTCAGACCACGCTGGCCACCGGCTTCCTGCCAAAACTATTTGGGGATCACTTCCGTCCGGCACGGCTCAACTACGTCATCCCTTTCGATGTGCTTAGGCGCCTGGTCCTGATCGCCTATCGGACGATTCGCATCGAGGACGACCTCAACCGGCCAAGCTTGAAGGTCTACTCTCCAAATGAGCGCGACAACGCCGAAGGAGCCAGGTCGGCCGCCTTCAACGGGCTCTTCGACATACCAGGCCGTGCCACCTATGATTTAGTTTTGGAGTTAAGTCAGACCAGCGGTTTCCCTATGCCCCCGCGTCATCTGCGGGAGCTGGCCGGCCGGCGCGCCGTCTTGGATGCGGAATTGGAGCCGTGGACGCCAAGCGCGGCACATGCGTTCGAACGGGACTTCGAGCACGCGCCGACGACCGGCTTCGAGCTGCAACAGCTGTTGTTGCGGCGACTAGACGGAATCAACCACGAGCTGGTGCACGGCGACTTCAATCAAGGCCGGACCTTCAAACTTCTGCCGGATGAGACCGCGGTGCAAAACTGGGTCGCACACGAATTAAGGGCCGTGGAACGCACCAGTTACGGTATCGACCGCGAAGTCCACCGCGCCGACGAGAAGGAGCCGGACATTGTGGCGCGTGCGAAGGCGTCGGACGCCAGCGTGGCGATCGAGATCAAGGTCGTGGATGCGTTGGGCATCAAAAAGCTGGAAGATGCCTTGTCGACCCAACTATGCGATCAATATCTCCGCGCCGAGGGCGGTCGCCACGGAATTCTGCTCCTGGCCTATCAGAAACCCCGAGCGGTCGGATGGCGAGATCCTGCGAGCGGAAAGATGATAGGTTTTGACGCCGTCGTTGAGCATCTGAAGGCGCAGGCCCGCCAGATCGCCGGAGTGACAAGCGATGCGCCGCAGCCGGTCATAGCGGTGATGGACGCTTCAAGTCTCCCAAATGAAGCCTCGACGTCGCCCTCACAGGCAAAAGCGAAAGCGAAGGCAAAAGCTAGGGTGAGGCCTAAGCTAGGCGGGAAGGGGCTGCTCCCGGCCCGCAATGAAGGCTGACCTCTTCACATATTTGGTCGACTCTAGCCCATCGGGCCAACGACCGCTTTCACGCGCGACGCCAATGACCGCTCCCTGGCGCTGAGCTGGAGCAAGTTGCTCAACTCGAACAGCGGAAGGGGCGGGTGCAACGCATCGGAAAAGTCCGCGATGATGTCCATGTCTTGAATCTGCGTTATGCGGGGGACGGTCGGCCGCCCCCACGCTAGCACTTCTTCGGACTCGCCGCGCTATCGGGAGCGCGTTCGGCGCCACCGGGAATGTTTGCGTTCAGGATAAGCTCACACCATGATTCTGTGGCGAGCAGTTCCAAGAGTTCGTTGTCATCGCGGGGCATGCGTCGAACGGCAGCATGGGCTTTGTTGTCGTCCTCCGGTTCATGCAAAATGCGGATACTATGATTGCGTTCGGCGCAGGTGGCAGCGATAGCGCCAACGCGACCGATGGCAAACCCGCTCTTGGGCGTGACGCCTAGTCGACTGGCGCGAACCGCTCCCCGCGCGGCCAGGGAACTCGGGCTGAGTTGGAACGGCTCCATGGCGTATGAGAAGGGCCAAGACCGATTCCGCGGCACGTTGCGCACGCGAGCGGGAATGACTTGGCTAGTTTAGGGCGCTCGGCTTCCTCGGCGAATCGCCCAATACCCCCGCCGCGCCCCGCGATCGTCTGCCAAACCATGGGCCAAACGACCTACTGTAACTAATTTGCAACAGTGTTACAGCGTTGCAACATTGTTGCGCTTTAGCTGGCTCCCACCCGAAAGCTGGTAAACGCTGCGTTGTCGTCTCCATGAACGATCTCAAAGCCCAACACGCGGTAGAACCGAACGGCATGCGGCATATTGTGGGTGGCCAGTGTGACAGCGCTGATGCTCTCGATCATCGTGATACGCTCCATATGATCCGCTCGGTGCGAGCACATCGAGTTTGTCATCTTTGTCATCGACTTTTGCGGTGCTTCAAGTATGATTTCAGTGAGTCCTATTGGCGGCACTTTCAGCCACGCGCGGTGAAATGTGTAAACTCGACTGCCGGGCACTCTCGCTTCGTATCAGACGTCGATGAAGGCCATTCGTGAGTGCCGCTGCTCCGTCACCTTCGAGGTCCTCTGACTCGGCCGGCGGGAGGTTCAGGGAGGAGCGGGTTTTACTTATTGTCGCTAGGCCCCACGATGCCGACGAGATCACTTCTGCCTGCGGCGATTGCTGCGCTACTCTGCATTTCCTTTCCGGCCGGCGGTCAAAACCTTACTCCTGACAGGGCTAGCAAGACGGGGACGGCCGCTCCAACGAGCGTCAGGGTCTCGTTCGAGGAATGGACTGTGCCGACGCCGCGGTCGTTTCCGCACGATCCGCTAGCGGCAGCGGACGGTGCCATCTGGTACACCGGCCAGATGGGAGTACTTTGGGGCGGCTGGATCCCAAGACGGGTGCTTTCAAAGAGTATCGGACGAAGACGCCCGACTCGGGTCCTCATGGACTGGCTGCCGATAAGGATGGAAACATCTGGTTCACGGCGAGCTTCCAAGGATATAGCGGCAAGCTCGATCCGAAGACGGGGACAACCACCGAATATCACCTGCCGGATCCCGCGGCCCGCGACCCGCATACGCCTGTTTTTGACCGGATGGGGGTCCTCTGGTTCACCGTGCAAAGAGCGAACATGATCGGAAGGCTCGTGCCGAAAACCGGTGAGGTGAAGTTGCAGCCCGTGCCGACTCCGAACGCATTGCCCTACGGTATTGCGGTGAATTCAGGGGGCGTTCCGTTCTTCGCCGAGTTCGGCAGCAATAAGCTAGCGAGTATCGATCCGGCGACGATGACAATTCATGAATATGCGCTGCCGAACCCAGAGAGCCGCCCGCGGCGGATCGCGATCACCACCGATGACGCGATCTGGTACACAGACTATGCGCAGGGGCATCTCCGCCGATTTGATCCGAACACCGGCAATACGAGCGAGTGGCCTTCGCCTGGTGGCGTGAACTCGGGACCTTATGGGATCGCCGTCGTGAAGGACGTTTTGTGGCACAGCGAGTCGGGTGTGAGCCCGAACACCCTCGTGCGGTTCGATCCGAAGACGGAGAAAGTTTCAAACTTGGGAGATTCCTTCGGGGGGAGGCGTGGTGCGCAATATGATGGCGACGCAGGACGGCAACCTCGTCCTAGCCTGTAGCGGCGTTGACCGCATTGCATTGGTTGACCTGCAGTGAAAATCACCGGTCATGCTGACCGGCCCGGTACCGCGAGGTCATTGCATGGGATGCTCCGACGAAAGCGACCTTTTTTAGGACACCAACCTGCGCCAGACGCTCGCCAGCCAGGGCTGCTGTTCGCGCGGCACGCCGTCAGGGCGGTAATAATGGGTTAGTTCAACGAACCCCGCAGCTGACGTAGCGCGCCGTAGGTCCGCTATTCCAGCCTCAGTCGCAGTTTTAGTCCGGCCTTTGTCAACGGGCTGTTAAGGGAATGCGCGCAAGGCTTGTGAGGAAACCACTCCTGGAGCTGCCCATGTCCTGGGACGAAGCCGTTGCAGAGGCCAACGCAGCCTCCCCGCCGGATGCGCCTATCCTCAAGATCAGGGCGCGCGCGGCGGACTCGATCCTCAGCTCTGCGTCTTTCGAGAACGCCGGCCAAGACTCGGGCCGACGATGGCCTTTCCTCTTCGAATGCCTTCTCCGTTTTGGTCCGCGCGCGGCCTTGGCGGCCAGCCTCGTTGGATTTACGGGGGTGGCGGGCGCCTATTTTTCCGGGGGTCAGTTGCCCTTTTCCGCGAGGACGCCGCAGCCCGCCTCACTCGACGGGCAGCAACCGGGCGGCGAGCGCGCCGAGATCCTCCGCATGGTGCATCAAATGGCCGACGAAATCCGCGCCCTCAAAGCCAGGGTCGAGGCGGTGCACGCCCAAAGCACGAGCGCAAAGGAGGCCACGGCCCTCGAAGGCCTCAAGGCGCGTCTCGGTGCGGTGAAGACCGAAACCGGCGCCGAGATCGCTGAACTTGCTGGCAAGGTCAACCGCCTGCAAAGCGAAGTCACGACGAAGCTCGCCAAGGCAAGCGAACGGTTCGATCGCCGTGACCACCGGGGCGCGGTCCCGCGCGCTGCCGCTACGAAAGCCCCGCGCGGCGACGCCTTCGATGCGTCCCAAAATCCCGGCGCCCCGGGAGCGCCTCGTCCGCTTGGAAGTCTCGCCCCGGCCGCAAAGGACCCGGGGCAGACTTTCTGAGTCGTTGCGGGGAGAGGTTGCAGTAATTGTCGCAGATCACGCGCGACACGACACGATGAGTGCGATCGCCCGAGCAGTCCTCGCAACGGCACCCCACCGATTTGCGCTGTGCGGGCTCTCGATGGGCGGTTACAGCGCTTTCGAGATGGTGCGCCAGGCGCCCGATCGGATCGAGCGCGAAAGTCGGTATCGTCGCTCATGAACTCCTCGCCGCTGAAACCAGAATGGTTTTGTGGCGTTGGCCTCCACGTCCTCGATCGAGCAGATGCTCATGGTCGACAAGCAGAACGGTACCCCGAAGGCCTCGGCGGCACGGGCCGCAAGGATCTCGCCGTCGGCGTGTTGCATGCCGCAGAGTCCTGTGGGCGCAAGAGCGACCGGCATGGCCACGTCCTCGCCGATCATCGTAGACCGAACTGACCGATTCTCGATGTTCACGGCCACACGCTGCCGAAAGCAAATCGCTGCAAGTTCGCGTTCGTTGGCGCGGTACGTGCTCTCGGTCCAGGAACCCGAGTCCACATAGTCATAGAACATCCGTGGCACGCGCCTGCGCGCCAAGAGAGGTAGGTTTTCAATGCAAGTAATGACCCGCATTGCAATTGTCCCTTGCGCCCGCCCGAGTTTTTCCATGCTTGCACGGCGCCGATAGATGCAAGTTTCCTTTCGTTCGCGCGAGCCAGGCGCTATTCGTGTCAAAGAAGCTTCCCGACGGTGAGATCGTCCCGAGGAGAACATTCGAATTGGGCGCCATTCGCACGAGCGGTCACCTCTTGAGCGAGCTCACCAACTCGCTTTGCGCCTACGTCCCCGGACGCCCCTTCGACACCTCGCGCTTCAAGATTTCGTATGCCGCAGTCAGTCTTGTTTCGATCGCCGACCAATCGGCTTCGACGATCGCCCCGCCGCGGGCATCACGGTATGCCATCGCTTCCGCTCTTAATACGCCAGCCTCGCGGAGCTTTTCGCTATCACGCCCGTAGAGAAGGGTCGAAACCCGCGCGATCATCGCACCGTAATTTTGGGGGGTGACGGACTCTCGGCGAGCTTGCCACCAGTCGGCCCGAGCCATCGCCTTGATGTCGAGCGGCACCGGCGTTGCGCGGGCAAGCAGACCAAAATATTTCTCAAGAGGGCAACGCCGCCTGCGCGCCGGACCGCGAGGTCGACGGCTGAAAAGCACGGGCCGCGCGGGCTGCCGCGGCGGCGATCCTGACGCTGTCCCAGGGGGAGAAACCGTACTGGGTCCGAGAATTATCGT
>Ga0185299_10003783_pt1 | contig 19322 bp, 15 predicted proteins | sample PaiPotPPA55metaG_FD_128002 | JGI IMG/M metagenome (GOLD analysis project Ga0185299, IMG submission 128002) | Iron sulfur acid spring bacterial and archeal communities from Banff, Canada, to study Microbial Dark Matter (Phase II) - Paint Pots PPA... ...
TGTCTACACCGCAAAAAAATTAATCTCAGCACGGTCTTCGCGGGTCAGGCGGTCGGGATCAAGGAGGTCGAAGAAGGTATTTGGCTGGTCAGCTTTATGGATTACGATCTCGGCTACATCGACCTGGAGGAAAAAACTCTGCAGCCTCTCGACAACCCTTTTGGCCCAAAAGTGTTACCTATGTAGCCGGTACGTTCTGTCACCTATGTGTCCGGTCCGGACCCTGAATTAAGTGGGGTGAGCGATGGGATTTGAACCCACGACCCTCGGTGCCACAGACCGATGCTCTACCAGCTGAGCTACGCTCACCGCATTGCCGCTAGAATACCATGTGTCGCGCGAGCGTTGAACCAGCGGGATGAATTTCGATGGGGGCCTCATCGTCGGCTGACTTGCGTCGCGTGTCTATCGGTTCGAATCGGAGTCGAGAAATGGCAGATGGTTCCCGCTGATCGCGGCGCACGCTTAGGGCGTGACTTTCTGCATTTTTCGGGCGCGTTTCGCGGCTCGCCGCTCACGAGCATTTGGCTGAACTGGGCCCGAAGCATCCTGCGTCCTCGGAGGATCAGGCAATTCGGACTCTTCGGCAATTTGATCGGACGCCTCGTTCAACTTTCCCGCAGAGATTGGAGATTCCAGGACGGCATTTCGCAACTCCGAAGACGCCGTTATCCGGTCGCTCAGACGATCGACTGCCTTGTCAACCGCGCGTTGCAGTTCGGCATCGATAAATTCCCGTATTCGCATGATCTCTTTCGCGACCGCTTCCGCGGTGAGCATTCTCACCATGTCTGCGATCGAAGCTGAAGAGTCAACCGAGTTCTCCGCGGAATCCGCGCGAGCAGTGACTGGGCGCTCTTCCTGTAGCAAAAGCGTCTCGGTGGCGCACGTAGAGCTGATTGGCGCATTCCCCGACACCTCTGAGGCGCTCCCGGCATTCTCGACATCCGTTAAGGAAGCGCGCAGGACGAACTGATTCGGATTCGCGAGATTCTCTTCTCCTGAAACCGGAATCACAAGCTCTTGGTCCTCAGGACAAGGAAACCAGTCCTCGGGCGGCAATGCGATATCCCACACGTTACCGGGAACTTCAAACTCGATCCCAACGTGGTAGAGCGAGCGGTAAGCCTGAGGACGCCGTACCCAAATGACGCGTGCCGGCACAACTCGCTGCAACCGCCGAGGATCCTTGTGACGAACTTCCAGCATGATAGAGGAATTCGGCGAAGGATAACGGATGCCTTGATACTGGCAGCCGTAGCAATTGACCATCACCGTCTTCGTGGTTTCCCGGAACAGCTGGCCGAGAGTGTCGGTTCCCTGGACGGTGATCGAGGCGGAATGCTGCACCCGCGTGCTGCGGCGCTTCTCTGCACCACCTGCGTTCGATTCGAGATTCTCCTTCACGCCCGCCTCCAGCCGGAACTCATTTTCGACCGTAACCCGAGGAACAGACGGGGTCAATGGAACTCGGATACAAATAGTAAGCGCGTATTTTCAGTAATCGGCTGTTAGGCGGGGCTTCAGCGCGGACGGCGGAACGGGATCGGAGGGGAATGCCTGGGGCGACCGGTATATTGCTTAAGTCGAGCGCGAGCCTGATCAGCCCAAGGCCCGGAAGGAGCATAGCGGAGATAAAGGAGCCACTGCTCTCGGGCGAATCGGCGCTCCCCGCGCTTTTCATACGCCAACGCCAAGTTGAAATGCACGTCGGCATGCGCTGGCATCGCACGCGCCGCACGGCGCAGATGTTCGACGGCTTCGTCGACCTCGCCGAGTTCCTCGAGCGTGCAGCCGAGATTGTAGCGAGAAATACCGTTCAGCGGATCGAGTTCTACTGCTGCGCGAAATGCGGCACACGCGTCCGAGATTTGACCGGTCTGGTAGTACGCGACGCCAAGGTTGATGCGAGCCTCGATCCAATCCGGCGCCAAGTTCACCACGCGCTCGTAAATCTCAATCGCCTCGGGAATTGTTTCAGCACTGGCCTCGCAGTCCAGCGCCATTTCGAAAAGCTGTTCGGGAGTTCGCCCGACCATCGAACGCAGTTTCGACGGCACTTCGGATGGCTCGAACGAAAATACCCACTGCCGCCGGATGGGATTGAAGGGCATTGGAGCGCCCGGCGGGATGACGAGGATTTCGCGGCCGTGTTGCCGGATGCAATGCTCCTGCAGCGGGCGGGGCTCAGCGCCGAACTGTTGCTCGGTAAGCGAAACTGCAAGACGGACGCGGCGGGCCGGGATTTTACATTCGGTAAGGTGTTTGACGGTGCGGAGCGCGACGAGATCGCCGAAACTGTAGAACCGTTCGCCCCAACGAGCGCGAGGTCGAACGAGCCGCAACCGCTCCCAGTAGCGAAGACGGCTCGGCTCGACTCCCAAGATGCGCCCTGCTTCTCTGCGCGTATAGCGTTGAGTCAAGCCGGCGTTTCCCCTGCGCCCGCAAAAATTGTGTCGAATGATTATGCACCCGTTGTCAACCTGATGTGACGAAGCTTGCTGTGGAAATGTGTGGAAATGTCACCGGATCGACAGGCGGACCTATAACCAGATGACGACATCGAGTTGCGCGCATCTGACGGCTTGCTAGACTTTGAGATGTATTCCCTCCACAATGCCTCTCGATAGCGCGGAACGTTTGTACATCGAACGCCAGGTCACGCTGGCGCGGGCCGTTCTGGTCGCGCTAGCCCTGGTGGCATTACTTGAAACGGCGCCGGCACCGGTCAAACGCTCGGCAGTTATCTTTCTTTCGATTTACTTAGTAATTGCGCTCGGAATGGCATTGGCAGAGCAATTTTTCAGCGACTGGCATTTTCGCATTCCACTGACTGCCGACGCCGCTGCGCTGGCCGTGTTTCTGTTTCTCACTCCTTCGGTATCGGCATTTTGGTTTCTGCTCCTATTTTCAGTTTTCGCGCTCAGTTCACGAGGGAATTCGCGCACGATGCTGTTCCTCGTAGCAGCCGCGACAGTCGGCGTGATCGTTCGCGTCGCGAATTCATTTCATGAAACGGTCGAATGGCACACGTTACTTCACTGGCTGATGCTTGGAACCGGCACGCTCATTTCTGGACTAGGGATGGGATATCTTGGCGCGCGAGAACGTGAGCACCTGGCGCGCCAACAATTTCTAGAGAAAGTCACCCTCTTGCTCCAATTTGACCGCGGGCTAGCAGAATCGATCCGCCAAGCGCTTGGCGAGATCGCGATGGCATTCCGTTGCGAACAGGCCTGCCTTGCCATACGCGAAGAGGACCTCGAACGGTTGTTTGTGTGGAAGGTTCGCCCCGGCGAGCGTGAGCCAAATTCGCCGGAAATGCTTTCGCTCTCGCGGTCCGACACTTTTCTAGCCGACAGCCTAGAAGTCACCATGTGTTGGGAGTTCCGAGACGGAAAAGGCGAGGGCTTTGGCTGGGACCGCCTGACCGGCCAGATGTTCCGAGAAGTGCCAGTTCCGCCGAACACGACCCGCGAAGAATTTGGCGCCAGGTCTTTGATGGCGGTAACTATCGAAGCAGGCGGCCGGCCGGCAGGGCGGGTTCTGCTGATCAATCCGAGCGCGTCAAACGGAGCGCCGAGGCGGTTCTCGAAGTTTGATCTCCGATGGTTGGAACGGATCGTCCGGCATTTGGGGCCTCCACTCGAGAACGTGTTTCTCCTTCGCCATCTCAGGGCGCGAGCTGTGGAAGCCGAGCGGAGCCGCATTTCACGCGACCTGCACGATGGCATCTTACAGACGCTTTTAAGCCTCAATATCCAGCTCGGGGTGCTACGGCAGAAGACTGCGCAGACTCCCGAACAGGCCTGCGCCGAGCTGGCAAGCCTTCAAAAGACGGTCCAGCAAGAGAGCGAGGAGTTGAGGAGGTTTGTAACCGACTTGCGGCCTTTGCGTGTTGAGAGCGCCGACATGCGGGAGCTGATGCTCGGATTTGCGGAGCGTTTTCGCAACGAACAGGGAATGGGTGTGGACCTTTTCATCGAAGACCGCAACTTGACGCTTCCAGACCGGATTTGCAGGGAGTTGTTCCAGATTTACAGAGAGTCACTACACAACGTAAAAAAGCATGCGAATGCTAGTCACGTCGTGGTAAAACTAGGTCAAGACGAGGCGAAAGTCTTCCTCGTCATAGACGACAACGGCCGAGGGTTCAGCTTTTCTGGGCGATACTCAAGCGAGGAGCTCGATCGTCTGCGTCTCGGGCCGATTTCGATCAAAGAAAGAACAAGAGGCGTCGGGGGAACGCTTACGGTGGAGTCGAATCCCGGGCACGGAGCACGCCTAACCGTCGAAATCCCATTGAGTTGAAATGACGAAAGCAAAACAGGTGATTCGCATCCTGGTGGCGGACGACCATGCCATCTTCCGGGAAGGGCTACGCAAGCTGCTCGATGCCGCCGAGGAAATTCAGATCGTCGGCGAAGCGTCGAACGGCGTGGAGTGCATCAAGATGCTTGCGAAGTACAAGCCGGACATCTTGTTGCTCGATCTGCGCATGCCCGAGAAGGATGGTCTCGGTGTGCTCGAGGAGATCAACTTCGACTCGATGCCGACGCGGGTGATCGTTCTCACCGCTGCGGAAGACGATCGCGACGTGGTGCGCGCGATGCGGCTGGGCGCGCGCGGCGTGGTGCTGAAGCAATCGGCGAGCGATCTGCTGGTGAAAAGTATCCGCAAAGTGTCCGACGGCGAAATCTGGCTCGATAACCGGATGACTGCGGAAGTGATCGATGCGTTCAAGAAATCCGCCGAATCGGGGCAGCGACGCGAAAAGCCGCTGTTGAGTGACCGCGAGAAGGAAATCGTGCAGCTCGTCGCGCAAGGATTTCGCAACCGTGAAATCGGCGAAAAATTGTTCATCAGCGAGCAAACTGTAAAAAACCACTTACACAATATTTTTGACAAGCTCGGCGTGTCTGACCGGCTCGAACTTGCACTGTACGCGATTCACCACCGGCTGATCGATCAGTCCTGAACGATTCCTCGAAATTTATCGAATTTCGCCACTCTCACTTTTGGCCGTCGTGATGCGGTATTCTATCGGTTGGAACAACCAGCGTAATGGCTTCTTCGACTAGCATCCCTTCCAACGCAGCGGACCCAAAGAAATATTCTCGCGAGATTGTTCTCCTGACAACGCTGCTCTTGCTGCTTCTGTCCTTCATACTCACGGCGTTCGCCGCGCGGATGTACCACAAGAAATACCACGTGCTCGCGGATGAATGGTTTGCCAGGGGCGAGCAAGACTTTCATTCCGGAAACGCCAGGGCGGCTCTCGGCGACTATCGCAACGCGCTGCTCTACTCGCCAGGCAATACAAATTTTCAGTTTCATCTGGCGCAGGCCCTGGCGGGCACCGGCCGAGATGATGAAGCGCGTGCATACCTGATGATTTTGCTTTCGGACTCGCCAGGAAGTGGCCAAATCAATCTCGAATTGGCCCGGATTGCCTCGCATGCAGGGCCGAAAGCCATGCCCGAAGCCCTTCGCTACTACCATGCTGCGATTTACGGGGTATGGGACGCTGATCCGATTGCCATGCGCTGGGGGATTCGCAAAGAGTTTTGCGAGTACTTGCTGAACAACAATGCGATGAATCAAGCGGAGGCTGAGATCATCGCGCTCGCCGATAACACCAGCGCGGAGGACATACCAGGACAAAAGATCGCGGGAAACCTGCTGCTTCGCGCCCGGATGTGGAGCCGCGCACTGCAAGAGTTTCAGACTCTGTGGTCACACGATCATCGCGACCCCGATGTACTCGCCGGCGTTGCGACTGCCGCATTCGAGCTTGGCCAGTATTCAAAAGCGGAGGAGTGCTTAAACCGGTTGCCACGTGAAAAACTCTCCGCCCCAGACCTTGCGAGAATGCATGGAGTCTCCAAAGCCGTTGTTTCTCTGAATCCGTTCGCTCCCGGCCTTTCGACCGACCAAAAAGCGAAACGGACAGCGACGGCCATCGCGATCGCCCAGGCACGCGCCACTGCGTGTGAACGTCAAAGCGACGGCGCGCCGTCAGGAAGCCATCCGACATCGGCCCTCGAGTCGGCCTTGGCGCAAAGCAAGCAAAATGAGGGCGATTGGACGGAACGTAGTCTGCGCAGGTATCCGGATCGTGTGGAGAAAGCGATGTCGTCGGTTTTTGAGATGGAGGACGCGGCCGCTGAGCGATGTGGAGAACCGCGAGGCACCGATTATGCGCTTTGGTTAATCGGCCGCGGCCGGAGTGGTAACTCCCGATGAGCTTGACGACCTCGCCGCCCGCAGCTCCCGATACGAAACCCGATCCAATCTCCCAGAGTTCAAGTCGTTCGGTTCGAAATCTTTGGGCCACCTGGCGATCCTGGAGCAATCGCATTTTTGCGTTGCGCGAGGATCAGCTGTTTTTGTTCCTCGCCGTTCTAATTGGGATCTTTTCCGGTCTGGCGGTTGTTTGCTTCCGAATGGCGATTGAATGGGTGCACCTGGCTTCCCTGGGTTCATCGATGTTCCCGCCCGTGCCGCGCGTTCTGGTCGTTCCCACGGCCGGCGGACTCGTCGTCGCGCTCCTGGTGATTTACGTCTTTCCCGGCGCGCGTGGCAGCGGCGTGAACCAGACGAAAGCAGCCGTTTACGTCTCGAATGGGTACATTCCATTCAACACTGTAGTGGGCAAATTCGTGATCTGCGCCCTCGGCATCGGCACCGGGCAATCGCTCGGCCCAGAAGACCCGTCGCTGCAAATCGGCTCCGGAATCGCTTCTTTAATGGGCAGGCGTCTTGACCTATCGCAGGAAAAGGTGCGACTAATTGCTCCCGTAGGGGCCGCGGCCGGACTCGCGGCTGCGTTCAATGCACCGATTTCTTCGGTGATTTTCGTAATCGAAGAAGTGATCGGCACATGGAGCGCCGGAGTGCTTGGGGCGATTGTGCTTGCCGCCGTGTCGTCCGTCGTCACGATGCGATCCTTTATGGGGCCGGAGTCGCTGTTTCGAGTGCCGCCTTTTCGAATAGCCAGCGCGGGAGAACTACTAGCCTATGTCGTCCTCGGTATAATCGGCGGCGGTGCGTCGCTGTTGTTTTTAAAATGGCTCGCATACGCGCGCCCGCGAATTCAAACATGGCCGAGCTGGACGCGATACTTTCAGCCCGCGGCTGCAGGGTTGGTGATTGGATTCATCGGAATCCGGCTGCCGCAGGTGATGGGCGCCGGCTATTCAGTGATTGACCAGGCGCTGCACGGGCAGTTCAGTTGGAAACTACTGCTGGTGCTTGCAGCGCTTAAGATTTTCGCGACTGGATTGTCGTTTCTCAGCGGCGTGCCCGGCGGCATGTTCGCGCCAACGCTCTTTATCGGGGCCATGCTCGGTGGTGCCGTCGGCAGTATCGAGCACCATTTTTTCCCGAGCCTCACCGGAACCGTCGGTACATACGCGCTCGTCGGCATGGGAGTATTTTTTGCGGGATTTCTGCGAACGCCGATCACTTCGGTCTTCATGGTAATCGAAGTCTCGGGCAGCTACACCGCGATACTGCCGATCATGATTGCGAACCTCGTCGCTTATCTCATTTCTCGCACTTACCAGAAAGTGCCTCTATTCGATCTACTCGCGCGCCAGGACGGCATGATTCTCCCCTCGATCGAAGAGCAGCGAGAACAGATGCCGCTGACCGTTGAGGTGGCGATGAAGACAGATGCCGCAGTCGTCGCATTGCCGGATGAATTGGCCCGTGACCTCGCTCGTCGGGCGGAGGCGAACAAGGATGCGCCAATTCTTGTGCGAACGAATCCAGGTCAATGGTCGTTGCTGGGTCGCGAGGAGATTCGCCGGCTCGCGGCAGACGGTGCGATGAACACCAAGGCGGTCGAGGCGAAGCCGAAGGGTCCCCTGCCGGTCCTGTTTCGGGATCAATCTCTCGAAGACGCGCTCCATGCGGTTGGTGATTGGCCGGCAGTGCCCGTTGTGAGCCGCGCGGATTTGAGCAAGCTTGAAGGAATCGTGACCCTCGCTGACATTCTCCGCGCGTTCCGAAACGCCTCTCTGGAATAAGGAGCCTTTTTCAATTTCCCTTTAAAACCCGAGGCAGTTTTTGGCGCAGTGAAGCGCCGCTCCTAGTACTTGTGTACCGAGATTGGCCTATCGAATTGACGCTATAGAGCTATTGGCCAATCTGCCTCCAAACTCCACACTACACAGGAACTTAAGAGGCAGGTGTCCTGTGTCAACGAAAGAACGACGTGCAACGCGCCGTTTCCTGATGCGTTTGCCCTTGGTAGTCCGCTGGACGGATGAAAGCGTAGTCGGCGAGGCTGCCACGGAATCGCGGGAGGTGAGCTCGCGAGGTCTCTATTTTCACTTACCGAAAGGTTTGAAAAGCGGCGCACCGGTCGAAATCGTGATGACCCTGCCGCACGAGCTTACTCAGGCAGGCCCGGTAAGGGTGCGTTGCCTCGGACGCGTGCTTCGCAGCAGCCCCGAGCATTCAGGCGAGGTGGGAGTGGCTGCCGCGATCGAACGTTACGAATTCATGCGGAACGGCGAAACCGCCGCATAGCCGCATAACAAGTTCTTACCCAGACCCTGCGGAGATGGGTGAGAAAAGGCCGGGCGGTTCGGGTCCCTCAGCCGGTGCCGCCCGGCTATTATTTTGAGATCGAAACGACGCGACATCGCGTCGCGTTTCGGTGCGCCTCCACTCAAAACTCACGCTGCGGCGCCGTCTGCTCCGCTCCCACGCGTCCGGCTGCGATGTCAGCTTTGAAATAATTTTCGGCTCGAATCGACAAGCCGGCGATGCCGCGAAGCATCGCGATTTGGCCTACGTGCGTCAGCGCGTCCGCCACCGGCCCTTGAAACAATCTCTCGGCGGAAGAATGCAGCGAGGCATCCGATGCGAGGTAATCATCGAACGACTGCAGCGCCGCAAAAAATCGCTTCGCTCCTTCGTCCCAAGAAAGCAGCGGCGAGTCATGCCACTCCTGCCTTCCTTTTGCCATCGAAAGCCCCCAATCGATCAGATCGCTGAGGCGAGCGAGAATCTGCCCCGGCGTTCGGGTTTTCTCTGACGCTTTGAATCCGCTGAATCCGTCAGGCGCGCCGCGGAGCGTTTTTCCGCCCCGATAAGCGAGTGTAGCCACGGCATGCCGCAGAAGTTCTCGCGCAGTATTTTCTTTTTTCTCTTCCGGCTTCGAGCTCACGGTTGCCTCCGCGAAAATGCGATCAGAATCTGGAATGGTGATGCGCTATTTCAGGCGACGGGATTATAACAAGCGATGGTGAAAAAGTAGCAGCGGCGAAATCCTTAGGCGTTTTGAACGTTGCCTGCAGCATTTGTACGGATGGCCGGCGGCAAATCCTCGTAGAAATACGATCGCGAGGGCGAATAAAATCGTTTTCACGCTCTCCGTAAACATAGACCCGCGCGCATTCTAAAACTATACTTCGCACATGGTTTCGCAATCCGAACTCCGTGGCGCGCTCCGACGCTTCTGGGGATACGACTCCTTCCGTCCCATGCAGGAAAAAGTCGTGCGCAGTCTGATCAGTGGTCACGATACCTGTGCGGTGATGCCGACCGGTTTTGGAAAATCGCTCTGCTACCAGCTGCCCGCGGCAATGCTCTCAAACGAAACTGTAGTCGTCGTCTCGCCGCTGATCGCGCTCATGCAGGATCAAGTGGCGCAGTTGACGCAAATGGGAATTCCGTCCGCACTACTCAATAGCTCGCTCTCAAAGCCGAAGCAAGCCCAGGTGATCAGCGAAGCCACTGACGCCAAATACCGGCTCTTGTACCTCTCTCCCGAACGGCTCGCCGCTGCAGATACCTCGCAGTGGCTTCGGCGCGTACCCGTCTCATTTTTCGCCATCGACGAAGCCCATTGCATTTCGGAATGGGGCCACGAATTCCGGCCCGAATATCGCCAGCTAAGCCGCCTGCGCGCCGAGTTTCCCGAGCGGCGCATCGCCGCATTCACCGCCAGCGCCACGCGGCGCGTTCGTCACGACATCATCGAGCAGCTCGGCCTTATCGACCCGCACAAATACATCGCCAGTTTTTACCGGCCCAATTTGCGGTACTTCACAATCGAATGCGACGAAGAGCTGCAGCAAAAAATGCTTTTGGCCGCCCTCCGCTTCTATTCCGGCGAGAACGTGATTGTTTACGCTCCGACGATCGCCAAAGTAGGAGCAACGGTAGAATTCCTAGACAGGAACAAAATCCCGGCTCTCCCCTATCACGGCAAGATGGATTCCGACACCCGCCGCCAGAATCAGGAGCGCTGGATGTCGGACGAAGTGCGGGTTCTCGTCGGCACGATTGCCTTCGGCCTTGGCATCAACAAAGCGGCCGTGCGCGCTGTGATCCATCTCGCCTTGCCGAAATCGATCGAGCAGTATTACCAGGAAGCTGGCCGTGCCGGCCGCGACGGACTTCCCGCCGATTGCGTTCTTCTCTGGCGCCGGCGCGACGCAGGTCTTCTCGCGTATTTCATCGGGCTGCTCACCGACGAGGCGGAGAAGGAGCGAGGCTGGCAGCGTTATCACGATATTCTGGGCTATGCCGAATCGAAGGCCTGCAAGCATCTTCAAATTTGTAGGCACTTCGGCGAAATTCCAAAGTGGAAATCTTGCGCCGCGTGCGACGCATGCGGCTGTGAGCTCGCATGGTCACCGTCCACGCCGAAAGTTGAGAAACAAGACGGTCTAAAGACCGCACCGCTTTCACTTGTGGCAGCTTCCCGGACCGAGTTAGCCGAGAAGCACGCCTCGGCGGAGCTTGATCCTGAACTGCGCGAATATCTTCGCCAGTGGCGACAGGAGACAGCCAAGCAGAGTGGCATGGCTGCCTTCATCATCATGCATGACACCTCGCTCGACGATCTCTGCCGCCTTCGGCCACGCACGCTCAGCGAGCTGCGTAGAGTTTCGGGATTCGGCGAGCGCAAGACGGAGTCGTACGGCCAACAAATCCTGGAGGCCTTGAAACGCTTTCAAGACGGCGCTCGAGCATCCGTACTCCCGCCCAAAACTAGAATTCGGAAGAAAAAGCAGTGGGGCGAAATTCGTAGAGCCGCTACTTAATCGCGCCGACAGTGAATCCAGCGATGAAGCGGTCGAGGAACAAGTTGTAAAGGAGCGCAATGGGAAGGCTCGTGATCAGGCAGGCGGCCATGAGCGACCCCCAGAAGTAGACGTCGCCACGAACCAAAAATATCGGAATCCCCACGCCCACCATCTGCTGCGACTCCGGAGAAATAAATGTCAGCGCGTAGACGAATTCCTGCGTCACCAGCGTGAACGTAAAAATCACGACGGTCAGTATTCCCGAAATCGAGATCGGCACTACGAGACGGAAGAACGCACCGAAGCGCGTCAGACCATCGACCATCGCCGCGTCTTCCAGTTCCTTCGGGATCGACTTAAAGAATCCCATCAGCAGCCAAACGGAGAAGGGAATCGTAAAGCTCGGATAGACCAACACCAGCGACCAGATCGTGTCCTGCAAACCCAGCCCGGCCACAATGCGCGACAAAGGAATGAACAACAGTGTGGGCGGAATCAGATACGTAAGAAAAATAGCGATGCCTATCCTCTGTCCCCAGGGGCCCGTGAGTCGCGCCAGCGCGTATGCCGCCGGCAGCGAGAAAACCAGCGTGATAAATACGACAAGCACTCCGACCAGCGCCGTGTTGCCGAGCCACCTCACATAGCGCGTTTCGTTAAACAGCAGCCTCAGGTGGTCGAGCGTGGGCGGCAGGTTAAAAATGAACGGATTGTTTTCAACATTGTAGAGATCGATGTTCTGTTTGAAAGTGGCGACAACCATCCAGTAGAAGGGGAACGCCAGTAATACGACAAACACAGCGAGCACCGCATATCGCAGCGCTTCGGTGCCGAATTTCCGCCCGTCTCCGCCCGGCATCAGGCCACCTCCGCGCGGTGCGCCGCTCGGAGCATGAAGTAAGCAATCAGAACCAGAACGGGAACCAGAAATAGCGAAATCGCAGCACCGGCAGCCAGATCGCTTCCCTGAATCCCGGTTGCAAAGGCGAGCGAAGGCACCACTTGTGTCGAATCGTATGGTCCGCCCGCCGTCAGAATGTAAACCACGGTCATGTCCGTAAACGTGAAAATCGTCCCGAACAGAACTGCGACGCTGATGATCGGCATCATCATTGGAATATTGATCAGGAACTCGGTCCGCCAGAAGCCGGCGCCGTCAATCGCGGCCGCTTCCGGAATTTCTTTCGGAATGGACGTTCGTCCGGCCAGCATGATCACGGTCGAAAAGGGAATTAGCCGCCAGGAATGCACCAACACCACCGAGGCCATCGCCAGCGTAGGCTCTCCGAGCCACATCGGCGCGCCATAGGGCTTGAAGACGTGGGCCCAAACCAGCACCCAGGTGATGACGCTGTAGATCGAATCCAGAATCCATTTCCATCCGATCGCGCCAAGCGAAATCGGCGCGACCCAGGGCAACAAAATCAGGAATCGCACGAACCAGCGGCCGTGAAACGGAGCTTCGAGCGCAATGGAGAGAATGCTGGAAGCCACGATCACGATGATCTGAGCGGATACAGTGAACACCACCGAATTGCGCAGGGCGGCGCGAAAACTCGGGCTTTGCAAAATGCTCCGAAAATTCTCCAGGCCCACAAAATGAAAACCAACCGTGCCGATCCGCGCGTCGCTGAATGCGTAAAGCACTGCCAGAATCAAAGGCACGCCAATCAACAGCGCGATGTAAGCGACCGCCGGCAAAAACATGAATACGCCGACCTTGCGATCGTCTACTGCCACGGAAAAGGCCTCGGGGGGATCCGCTTGCCGGTTTTCGCGTCGAAAAATCTCAGTTCGTGCTCTGGCACTGCAAAGTCGTAGGAGGTATTCGGTGTGTACGTCTCAAGAACGCTGGAAGACACCCGCGCACACACAGGCTTATCACGAAACCGGGTTTCTGAAAGCTTTCCGTAAAGGACGCGCTCGGAACCGAGATATTCAGAGTGCTCCACATGCAGCCGCAGCGGAATTCGCTTCCCGGGACCCTGCAAATCGGCAGGGAGGAGGTTCTCGTGCTTAAGGGTTTTGGCTATCTCTTCCATGGGCGCCCAAGGCGCGATGAGCCCGGCGGGAAGAAATCGCTCGGGGCGGAATCCTACGATTACATCATCGGTTTCGAGCAGGTTCATAGGAGGCGAGCCCAGAAACGTGGCCACAAATGTGTCGGCGGGATCGTCGTATACCTCCTGCGGCGTTCCGATCTGGCGAACCTCACCCTGGTGCAGCACGACGATGCGTTCGCCGAGGGCCATGGCTTCCACCTGGTCGTGTGTGACGTAGATCGTAGTGGTCTTGATCCGTTGGTGGAATTCATCAAGCTCTTCGCGAGCGGAAGTTCGCAGCTTGGCATCGAGATTCGATAACGGTTCGTCGAGCAGGAACACTCGTGGCTCGCGCACGATTGCGCGCGCCAGCGCCACTCGCTGGCGTTCGCCCCCAGAAAGCTGGCGCGGCTTGCGGTCGAGAAGCTTTTCGATTCCAAGTAAGCCCGCTGCCCACTCCACTTTCTGTTTGTGCTGTTCCTTTGGGACTTTCTGTGCTTTTAGAGGGAAGGCGATGTTCTCGCGAACGCTCAGGTGGGGGTAGAGCGCGTAACTCTGGAACACCATCGCGATTCCGCGCTCACGCGGCGTGAGATTATTTACAACGTCGTTGCCGATTCGGATTTCGCCGGACGTGGGCGCTTCGAGCCCCGCGATCATCCTCAACAGCGTGGTTTTTCCGGAACCGGAGGGGCCCAGGAGGACGAGAAACTCGCCCTCCTTTGTTTCCAGATTGATGTTGTTAACTGCTCCCAGCGTGCCTGCTTTGAATACCTTGGTCAGATTCCTGATCTGAACTACGGCCATCGAGCCCCCATGCGGCTTTCACAATTACCTCACATTATTTCCAACGCGCAAAGATGCGTCTGTACTCCGCATCGGCCGCTTTCACCGCATCCTCCGGCGATTGGTCGCCGCGCGCCACTTTGGCAAACATCGTCGGAATCACCCATGTCTTGAAAGCCTCGTCGATCGCAGCGGTAGCATAACCAGGATACCCGACGTTCGTAGCCCATTCGAGAACGTTTCCCAACACTTTGTATTTATCGGGCGGGTTAGCCCTGGGATCGTTTGAAATCTCTTTCTTGAGATCAGGCACGAGGGTTGGGAAACACGGGAAGTTGTAGAATTGACCGGCCTCAAAGCCCTCGTGAAAGTGATCGATGTAGTCGACCAGGAACTGCTGAGCTCCTTCCTTGTTCTCCGCGAAATTCCAGATGACGTAGCAATTCATCACGTGTTCGGCGGCGATGCGGCGCACCGGCCCCTTGAGCGCCGGGCTGATCATGATTTTTGAATCGATCGGGAGATGTTCGCGTTCGGACTGGCGCGTGATGGAAATGGCGTTCATCACGAATGAAACGCGTCCGGCCAGCATTGCCTGGTTGTTCGAAGGAGGGGTCCACGTGAATACTTCGGGCGTCTCCGTCTCTTGGTACAACGCTTTCACATACTTGAGCGCTTCGATGGTTTCCTTTGAATTGATCGTCACGTTTCCGGTTTCGTCCTGCTCAGCGCCGCCGAATGACCAAAGAATTGCCCGCATGGCCATGCTCGTATCGAGTTCCTGGGCCAGTCCGATGCCGCAAGGATGGCCGCTCTTGTCGCGAATCTTTTTCGCGCCAACCCGCAAATCCTCGTACGTGTCGGGCCCGTTGGGATAACCCGCCTCGGTCCACCAATCCTTGTACCAGTTTCCCGGATCGGGCGTGTAGGCATCGGAGAAAGCGAAATACCTTTTCGTCTTCGGGTTGTAAGTGGACCTGTGCGCCAGCTCAATCTTCTTGCCGTGTTTCTTCTCCACTTCCTGGTACACATGCGACATATCGATCGTCGAATTCTCGTAAGCCGCGGGCGGCGAGAGAAACATGAAAAGATCGTGGCCCTTTTGCGCCGATACTTCCGACGCAGCACGTGTCCCCAGGTCCACGAGGTTAATGTTGTCCACCACCACGTTGGTATTGTTCTTCTGTCCCCATTCCTTGGTGAACTTTCCGTTGAACCAGGTGTCGTATGCCGGCACGAAGTGACTCCACTGTAAGATCTTCAGGGTCTTCTGCTGCGCCTGCGCGCGCTCTGGAAAAAGAAATGCCGGGCCTACGCCCGCAGCCAGCGCTCCTGTGCCCGCCAGCTTGACGAATTCTCGTCGAGAAATCCCACCGCGCCGCTTCTTCGCCATTCCAGTCCTCCTCTTAGAGTGCGGAACCCGATCGCATGTCGAAGTCACCTGCCTTATCAAGCGACTACGTTCGTGCCTGTGAGCGAGCTAACCGCCGAAATTCCCGCCGAGACCAATGGTCTCGCCGCGATGAAACGGCGTCAATCGGCAGGTGATCGGGCCGGCTGTGCCGCGACTTCGTCCCAGATCTTCACGCCGTGCGTTTCTCGCAGCAGCAGGCTGCCCACGATAAACGTGATACTCGCGACGATGATCGGGTACCATAACCCGGCGTAAATGTTACCCGTCGCTGCGCACAACGAAAGTCCAATCAGAGGCAGCATTCCTCCGAACACTCCGTTGCCGATGTGATACGGCAGCGAAAGCGACGTGTACCGCACCTTGGCAGGGAACGACTCCACTAGAAACGCCGCGATCGGCCCGTACACCATGCACACAAAAATCACCTGAATGAAAATTAGGGAACCGAGCTTGAATCTGTCAGGGCTCGCCGCCTCTTTAGCCGGAACCTTTGCGCCAGTAGCGTCTGCCGTCATCGCGGTCAAGTTGATCTGGCCCGTCACTTTATTCCTTGTAGACTGGATGCCTACGATGTTATTTCCGGCGGCTCGCTCCATGGCCTTGTAAATTGGGAAGTAAGAGAGCACCGCAATTAAGCATCCCGCCATCATAATCTTCTTCCGCCCGATCTTGTCGGAGAGAGCCCCGAAGACCGTAAAGAACGGCATGCCGGCGAGTAACGCCCAAGCCACGATAATGTTGGCGGTCTTCGGATTGATCTTCAGGATCGTCTGCATGTAGAACAGAGCGTAGAACTGACCGGTGTACCAGACCACGCCTTGTCCGGCCGTTGCTCCGAATAGCGTGATCAGCACCTGTTTCAGGTTCGGCCACTTCGTGAATGCGTCTTTGAGCGGCTGGATCGATGTTCTTCCCGCGCTCTTCATTGACGCGAAGATCGGCGATTCCTTCAGCTTCAGTCGGATGTAGAGGGAGATCGCTACCAACAAGATCGAAATCAGGAATGGAACCCGCCAGCCCCAAGCGGAGAACTCCTCCTTGCTCATCGATTGCTGTGTCACCAAAATCACGATCAGCGAGACGAATAGACCGAGCGTTGCCGTGATCTGAATAAAGCTAGTATAGAAACCCCGCTTTCCATCAGGTGAATATTCGCCCACATACACAGCCGCTCCGCCGTACTCGCCGCCCAGCGCCAAGCCCTGCAGCACTCGAATTACAATCAGCGCGATCGGAGCAAACCATCCCGCCGTTGCGTATGTTGGCAGGAAGCCGATCAGCGCCGTCGAGCCGCCCATCACCGACAGCGTCACCAGAAACGCGTACTTCCGTCCAATCAAATCGCCGATCCGCCCGAAGAATATCGCTCCGAAGGGTCGCACGAGAAAACCGACGGCAAACGTCGCGAGATACGCGATAATCGCGAACGTATCGTTGCCGGTCGGGTAGAACTTCGACGACAAAACCGCCGTCAGGCTTCCGAAAATGTAGAAGTCGTACCATTCGATCATCGTTCCGACCGACGACGCCGTAATCACCAGCGGCAAACTGTGCTGCGCTTGCCGTTCCATCCCAAGATCCTGCCCTCGCGTGGCCATGATGTGCCTCCTTTTTTTGGGACGGTACAGTGCGCCCCTGCCTGTGTCGCCAATTCCGGACCGATGGACAACGCTACGAGAAACCTACGGAGCCGCCGGATGACGGCTCCGCAGGCCGCAGGTTTGGAATTAGGTTTCGCTCAGAACGTAACGATCGTTCCGAACTCGTTGCGCCAATCGTGAGCCACGTGTGCGTCCACCCCGCGGTAGAGCTTCAATTGCGCGTCTACCGTCCGGGTGTCGTACCACGTTGTTTCGTTCACGATCGATGCCCACTTGTTGATCTTATAGCGGATCGTTGAGGCAAGGTAATCGCTCCGCGTGAGACCGTTGGCTCCCGTTCGGTTTACGTCTCGTGCCTTCGTATTATCGACGCCGCCGACAAAGGAATATGTCCAACCCGCGTTGTGGCCTTCCGGATCGGCGTGGAAGATTCGCGAAAGCGGGAAGCTTACCTGAACGAAACCGCCCTGGTCGCGAACGGGTCGAAGTTGGGCGAAGACGGCCGTGCCTCCCACGTTCACGAACGGAATGGTGTCGCCGGAATCGGCGATCCCGTTTGCGATCACCTTCAGGCCCATTGTGTCCGCGAAGGTCGAGTTGGTGTTTCCGAAGAAGAATCGCGTGTCGGCGCCATTGTAATACTTACCGACCACCGTAACCCACGGAGTAGGTAGCTGGAACTCCGCAGTCCAAATGTTCTGTGGAATGTTGAACCGGAAACCCTGCGGAAAGAACTGCGCTACCGTGCATCCGGTTGGACCTGGTGTTGCGCAACCGGTGAGGGCAGCGATCGGCACGTCCGTTTGTGATCCGGCCGTCGCCAGAGTGCCGTGCAGCACGATTTCCGAGCCCTCCGCGTGGTGTCCGCTGAAGATAATCTGCGCGGGCGCCACGCCTTTCGAATGGAAGATCGGGTACTGGAAAACGACACGACCTTCAACCGCTGGCTCGCCGCTGTCAGATCCGATTCGTTCACCGAATCTCTCGTTGAGCTGTTCGGCCACGCTGTTCGCGGGAACCGATATTCCCGGCGGCGTATTTGCCAGGTTGGCATCGCCAAAAGCCGACATCAGGACAGCGGCCTCAGGTTGGATCTTGAGATCTCCGATATGGAACTGTACACCTGCCTTGATCTGTGGGAGACGCTCATAGATGTTCCCAAAGAACGCCATCAGCTGCGTTGTTTCGATGATATCCGGCATCGTAGAGGAGGCAAGCAACGTCCAATCCTGCCCGAACTCCGCGAAGACCGGGAGACCGCCGATATGAGTATCCATCCGCGCCCACGCCAGACGAATGCCGGCTTGTGAGGAACGAAGTGAACTGACATTCCGGTTGTTGACGGTTGTAAAGTCGCCTTCAAAATCGAATTCGACCTTGCCGGTCAAGATTAAATCGCTGTTACCCATCGGATAGTAGAAGTTAGTACCGAGCCGTGTGCTGCGGATCTTGCCGTGAAATTGAGATCCACTATCAGGCCCCGTATCGCCCAGTAATAGCGGCAGAGGAAAATCATTGTTTCCAAAGGTGGTGCCGCCGCTGTTGGTCGAGTCGTAAATCATCGTTGCCTTGATGAACCCGTACGGCGTCAGCATGGCGCCGCTCCCGAGTTTGATGTCGCCTACCGCCCCGCTTGGACTTGGCGGATCAATCGGCAAAAGACGGACTGGAGTCACCGCCGGAATGAGTCCGCCCTCGGCCGGTGCGCCAAACGTGAACGGATCGGACGAGGCCGGCGGCGGAGTGGAGGGGCTCTTCGAAGGTACGTGAATGACCGCGTTCAGAAAGTGGCCGCCCCCTGAACCCACGTCGCTGACCGGCTCGGTTGTTGACACTGTCCGATAGTAGTCGTCTTGACTGATTAAACCCTTTGCTACGAGTAACTGTGCCAGCCGCGCGTTCGCCTCGTCGGCACTCCCGGCTTGACTGAGCTGAGCCGCTTCATCGGGAGAAAGAATCCCTTTTGACTGAAGCAGCTGAACGAGCGGCGGTGTTGCTTGTTTATCCTGCCCCTGAGCGGGAGCAGGCACGGCCATCCCCACGGCTACGACAATCGTGAGGAGACACACCTTTAGTAGGTTCATGTATCCACCCTCCAACGAGATTTGCAATGCGGAGCCCCGAAAGTTCACTTCTGGACCTCCGAACAACCCCCAAAAAACGAACGAAATTGCAGCAGAGATACCCGCTTAGTCATTGAATGTCAAGCAATTCCACGCGGTGACCCATCCAAAATTTGAGGCGGCCGAAATCGACACACCAAAATTTGCCGTTGAACTAATGGCGGATCCCAGGGAATGGGAAGCCGCTAAGAATCGGAAGCTGCGAAGGAAGGTCAGAAACCCGCAGTGGCGCTAATAATTAGGCATGGTTTCGCGGGAGAGGATGGTCGGGGCGTGGAGATTTGAACTCCAGACCTCCTGCGCCCAAG
>Ga0185299_10003784_pt1 | contig 19322 bp, 19 predicted proteins | sample PaiPotPPA55metaG_FD_128002 | JGI IMG/M metagenome (GOLD analysis project Ga0185299, IMG submission 128002) | Iron sulfur acid spring bacterial and archeal communities from Banff, Canada, to study Microbial Dark Matter (Phase II) - Paint Pots PPA... ...
GGAGTCGGGGAAGGTTCGGTGGCAGTGCAGTTCATCCATCAATATCTAAGCAAGGTGTAAATGGTCGATAAAACTGAATTACGTCGCGTCACTGAATTCGCCGATTTGCCGGATGATCAACTGGATTGGTTTCTCAGTCAGTCGCAAGAGATGCATCTTAAAGCGGGTGAAATGTACTCGCGCCAGGGCGACCCAGCCGACGCGATGTTTGTGATTCTTGAGGGGCACCTGCAAGGGCGGGGGGAACTCAATGGCGAAACCGTCGTCTTTGACCTGGAGCCGGGCGACGTTACCGGGGTCTTGCCATTTTCCAGAATGAAGCAGTTTACCGTGGGCCAGCGTGCCGAGACCGACAGCCGCGCCCTGCGATTTCCCGCCTCATTATTTCCAGACCTTATACAGAGAATGCCGGAGCTGACCAAGCGTCTGGTGGGCCTTATGTCTGACCGCATCCGGGAAGTCACTCGCCTTGAACAACAGCGAGATCGTCTGGCTTCTCTCGGAAAGCTGTCGGCCGGCCTGGCGCACGAACTCAACAATCCTGCGTCCGCCGCCAAACGCGCTGCCAGCCAACTGCGCGAGATGATCAAGAAAATAAAGAGCGCGAGTCTCGAACTGGGAAAGCGCGATCTTACTCAGGGGCAAAAAACAGAGATCGAAAAACTGGAAGCTTTGTTTACGCAAAAAGATGTGGTTCCACCTGATGCGCTCACCATCAGCGACCTGGAGGACCAGATCGATTCTCTGCTTCGCAGTCACGGGCAGAACGATCTCTGGCAATTGGCCGCTGACCTGGCGCGGCGGAATATTAAGCCGGAAATTTTGGAATCATTGTTTGCGAATCTGGATGCAGACGCCGCCAGAGCGGCCTTGGTGCGAATTGCGGCTTCCGTCGAGGTTGCTGTTCTATTGCACGAAATCGAGAGCAGCACGTCGCGAATATCGGACCTGGTGGGTGCGATCAAGGAATACACCTACATGGATCGTGCCAAGGTGCAGAACGTCGATGTCGTAAAGAGCCTAGAGACTACGCTTACGATTTTGAATCACAAACTGAAACAAGGAGTGGCGGTGCAGCGCGATTACCAGCGCGTTCCGCTGCTGGTAAATTCGTTTGGTAGCGAACTGAACCAGGTCTGGACCAACATTATCGATAACGCGATTGACGCCATGCGCGGAAAAGGCGACCTTCGCGTCCGCACCTACCGCGACGACGATTGCGTGGTCGTTGAGATTGCGGATAACGGTCCAGGAATTTCTCCCGAGGTGCAGCCTCACATCTTTGAGCCGTTTTTCACAACCAAAGGAGTCGGAGAAGGCACCGGCCTCGGCCTGGACACCGTCCAGCGAATTGTGAAGAAGCACCGAGGAAATATTCAGGTCAATTCCAAACCCGGCGACACGCGTTTTCAAGTCTGGCTGCCTTTAGCGGATGCCACGCGCTAATATAGAGTTCGGAAATCGCATGATTGTTTCAGGCTGATTCGCTGACGATGAAGCCCAACCGTTGTTCAGCCAGCGCGAGGAGTGTGATGGATGTTTGAAAGTATTCTGTGCGAAGTAACCGAATACGATCCGGGCGTTCTTGAGCCGCTGATTGGGCTCGCTGTCGAAATTGCCCGCGAGGGTCGGGAGGGGAAACGAATTGGTACTCTGTTCACGCTCGGAGATGAGGCCGCCGTGCTCGCCAGGTCCCGCCCACTGATTTTGGATCCGTTGATGGGGCATCCTGAGTCTTCGCGCCACATCACCAACCTCAATCTCCGCGGAACCATTAAAGAATTGTCGCAACTGGACGGTGGCTTTGTGGTGAGTCACGACGGAATTGTCCTTTCCGCATGCCGTTATCTTGACGCTGTAGCCGCTCAGGTGGAGGTGCCACTCGGGCTCGGTAGCCGTCACATTGCCGCCGCCAACATGAGCGCGGTGACCAAGGCCGTGGGCATCGTCGTTTCTGAGAGCTCGGTGGTTCGGCTTTTTTGTCACGGGCACCTGGTCGGCGAAATTATTCCCGAGCTTTGGATGACGGATCATGCGGCCCACCTTCGCGGTTCGACCAAAAGGGAACAAATAGGCGAACTGACGGTGCTGACCCCAAACCGCCTGCAGGCTGCCGTAAAGGGAGACTAGAGCTCGATATACGGAAGACATTCATGACAACGCTGGGGGAATTCCGATATGAAGTCTGTGGAATCGTGACCAGCAATCCTATCCGCTGGTTCGCGATTCGATGCGGAGATTCCGAGCTGACCGTGCACCGGTGGAATTCTGAAAGCGCCAATGCCGCCGGAGCCCGCCGTTACAGCGGTGAAGACATGCCGAGGTTTACAGTCAGCCGCTGGTTTGACTCAGTGTGCGCGCCGCCGAAGCCCAGTTTCTCCCAGCACCTCAGCTCGGTTGTTTCGCAAGCTCGCGGGTTCCAGGAAGGCCATGAACGATAAAGCCGATAAAGTCTTGGTGGTCGAGTCCGACGACGGTCTCAGAGAACACATCGTCGCGGTTCTGAGGGATGCGGGATATGGGGTCTCGACCGACAGCCGCGAAGGAATGAAGGCAGTGGTCGCCTTCGACCCCGGCATCGTTGTCCTGGGTGCTGATCCACCCCAGCTCGATTGCTGTGACCTTCTCTCTGAGATCAAAGGTTCCGAGCAGACATGCAACATACGGGTTGTGATGCTATCTCCGGGAGGGTCAGCCGAGCGCACTCGAGGGCTCGATCTCGGGGCCGACGATGTAATTTCCCTACCCTTTGACTCGCACGAATTGCTGTCGCGGGTGCGCTCGCAACTACGAAATAAATCCATTGCCGACGAGTTTAGCGAGCGGTTGCGCCTTGCCGAGGAAAACCGAAACGGCACCCAGCAGGTGCTAACGGCTGTCAACCAAGAACGACGCGCGCTCCGAGTTGGCGGCTTGGTGACGGCTGCCGTGCTTATCGTTGCTGCCGTCGTCTTCGTCTTCTTCTATCGTCGAACTCAGGAACAGAATACCCGAGTCTTCGCAGCGATCACTCGATTGCAAACTGGTGTCCTGACCCAACAACAGTTGATAGAGCGTTCGCGCCGGGCCCTGGAAGAGGCGGAACACCGTCCTTCCCTGGCGAGCGATCCACAGAAACTCCAGCTTCAGAAGAAGAGCGAGGATCTGAGATCGCAAATTGCAAACAGCGACCCGAAAAACGCTTCTGCTTTGCAAAATCAATTAACCGCAGTAGAGGGCCGCCTTCAGAAACTCGAGACCGAGGGCAAGTTTGCGCAGACAATCATCCAGTCGTACGAGCCGAGTGTCTGCCTCATTCATGTTGTGCTGGCCTTCCGCGACCACACGACCGGGTTGCGATTGCACTACGCTGGGATGACAGCCAGTGGCGAGCCAACGACCGACGAACACAATAACCCACTGGTGAGTGTCACTGGGAACGGTCCGGAGGTACACCTGGATGTTTTTGGCACTGGGTTTCTCGCCTCTGCCAGCGGACAAATTCTGACGAACCATCACGTGGCCGAACCCTGGTGGCAGAATGATGATTTGAAGGAAATAGTCGATCAAGGTCTTGAGCCAGTGGTTGCCGAGATGACTGCGTATTTCCCCGGCGTTCCTCACGGCATTGCCATCAGTACCGAGAAGATTTCCTCTTCAGCAGACGTTGCGGTTGTGAAAGGGAATGTTTCAGAGCTCAGAATTAGAAAGATAGCCCTTGCCGATGACCGGGGTTCAACCGTGAGTGGAGGCGCCGTTGTGCTGCTCGGTTATCCCACTGCTCTTGACGGAATTTTGGCTCGGACGGGGGCAGAGACTCTGCAGTCCATCGCGACTGCATCCAAGGGTGATCCGAAGCAGGTCGTGGAAGAACTCGCCCGCCGCAACCTGATCAGGCCGATCACTACCCAAGGACACATCGGCGACGTACTGCCCGACAAGATTGTCTACGATGCCCAAACCACGTCCGGCGGATCAGGCGGTCCTCTTTTCAACAACGAGGGGAAAGTTATAGGAATTAATTTTGCAATGGTGCGTGAATTTGGCGGATCGAATTTCGCAATTCCTGTCGGCTATGGAAGGTCACTCTTGAACCTTGCGGCGACACCTCTGGGAAAACCGTGAAGCTTGCTAGTTCTCACGATCACCTCGAGGTCCAGGTTGACAACACGGTACAGCAGGTAATGACGGCTTCGACCCTGGACTGTCGTTGACACTGTCTAGACAATTTCGACACTTCAACACCAGCCGCGAGTCATCTCCCCAAGAAGACCTCTACATTTCAGCCAATTAGAAGCAGAACCTTTCTTGATGCTCCTGGCATACTAGTTGCCCTCTGCTGAGTTGGAGAGGCGTTACAAGCATGACTCCCCAATTCAGTCAGGCCGCAGACAGGAACTTCCAAACCAAACGCAAGCATCGCATTGAGTTTTTCCGTCGATCACTCACTCTGGTACCAGGAGATCGAGACGGTCGATATAGGTTCGTGAATCGAGTATTGGTCCTATCCGCCACGATTTTCATTGGAATGTTCCTCATCACATCTGTGTCCGCACAAGAACAGCGGCATGCCCATAGCGAATACACGTACTGGTTCGATGGTGCATTTGAAAACGGCCATGCTTTCTCCAGCACGGTCGGTGGAAGAAATTATCAGTTCGAAAGCCGCTACGAACGGCTTATGTACCGGAAGGAACCGTTCGCGGTGCGTTGGGTTTTCGATGTAGTCCCTGCAGCGCTGGTTGGCGACCCTCACACTCACAATGGTCACCGGGCGTATGCCTACGGGGTGGGAGGCAGTCCTATCGGGGCACAGGTAAACTTCGTGCATTTCCGCCGGGTCGAACCTTTTCTCACAAGTGGTGGCGGCTTCCTATATTTCAACCATCGGATGTTTGGTGCCACTCAATTCAACTTTACCGCTCAACTGGCAGGTGGTGTGCAGTTGTTCACATCCAGTCGCCGTGCCGCGATTGATATCGGATACAAGTACCACCATATTTCCAATGCGAATCTAGGCAATCAAAATCCTGGCCTGGACTCACACATGTTGTTCATCGGGTTATCTTTGTTTCGGTGAAGTTAGTAGAAGCACACCGGGATCGATGTGCAAGCGAGGGAGGATCCCTGGCTGCGCTGGAGATCATAAGCGTTTCTGCCTATAAAGCTTGCTCTCTTATGCAGCGACGTTTGACGGGTTACATTGCGTTCGGTGCAATTTTTCGTGTTCGACCAATTCCTCAATTGAGCGCACCAGAATCGAAAAACCACAGGCAGCGCACTTGATTGGAGGAAGAAGACTTGATTCTGGACGACGGGATTCCGAATAAAGTCGAAATCTCTGAATTCCATAACGGCGTTCCCTTTGACCGAACTGTTTTTGGCGCAACCAAGGCCACTCCACCATCTGCCTCCGCCACGTAGTTCGCTTACGCAATACACTTGCCAAAATAAGTGGTAGCGGGATTCGTTTCGCTCTGCACTTTTCTCAAGCGATTAGCTTTCTGCTGCCATTTATTGCCACGTTTAGGCTGTTCGAGTATTGACTTTTTCTCGACACTTTCGAACTCTTTGACAGCTCTCTTGCTGCACTATCTCAAAACTTCCTTCAATTGGCGTTACTTAGCTTCGTGTCGGTTTGGTATGCGATTTGCTTTTGTAGAAGAGTGCAATCGCGTGACTGACGTGCCTGAATCGACAAGGCGACTCTTGGGTCACATTTCCCCCAACCGAGCAGCGTCCCGAATCAGGCGCGCCAGTGACGCGATTGAAGCGGAAGTCAAGTGACCACGATTGGGGGGGAAAGAGATGATGAAACAAATATCTACAGCTTTAGTTAGTGCTGTGCTGCTGCTGAATGCACTTGGCTGCGGCAACGGTAAGGTGCGGGCCGCGGCCCCTCCTCCACCACAGGTCGTCGAAGTCGCACCGGTCATTCAAAAAGACGTGCCGGTTCAGGGCGAGTGGGTGGGAACGCTCGAAGGCTACGTCAATGCTCAGATTCAACCTCAGGTGAGCGGATACCTGATTCGCCAGGATTATCACGAAGGCGCGCTCGTCAAAAAGGGTCAGCTCCTTTTCGAGATCGATCCCCGTCCCTTTCAAGCCGTGCTCGATCAAGCCAAAGGACAGCTGGCGCAGGCTGAGGCGCAGATGGCGAACGCCGAAACGAACGTGAAGCGTGATATTCCCGAAGCAGAGGCTCACGCCATTCCCCAAAGTCAGCTGGATACGGACACGCAGTCGCTCCGCGGGGCCAAGGCAGCAGTTGAGGCAGCCCAGGCGGCGGTCGAACAGGCCGCGCTGAATTTGGGCTACACGAGAGTTGTGTCCTTAGTTGATGGAATCGCCGGCATCAACACTGTGCAGGTGGGCAACCTGGTAGGGCCGTCCACGGTCCTCACCGCGGTTTCGCAGGTAAGTCCCATCAAAGTTTATTTTCCCATCAGCGAACAGGAATACCTGCGTATGGCGGACGGCGGCGGTCCGGGGAGCGTGGACTTTCTGACGCACGCCTCACGAATCCCATTGCAGTTAACTTTGGCTGACGGGAGTACCTACCCGCATCCCGGCAGAATCATCTTCGCGGATCGTCAGGTAAACACGCAGACCGGAACCATCCAGATCGTGGGCGAGTTCCCCAACTCCAGGAACCTGTTGCGACCGGGGCAATATGCACGCATTCAGACGCCTACCGGAAACATTACGGGAGCGCTGCTGGTGCCGCAGGCGGCGGTGAATCAGCAGCAAGGAACGTATCAGGTCACTGTGGTTGGCGCCGATAGTCGAGCGCAACTCCGCACGGTACAGGTCGGACCGACAGTGGGCACGTTCTGGGTGATCACCTCGGGCCTGAAGCCCGGAGAACGCGTCGTCGCTGTTGGAGCAGACAAAGTCAAGGAAGGTGGGCTCGTGAACCCAACACCATACAAAGGAACGGAGGGTCGCTAAGCCATGGCGAACTTTTTTATTCGAAGACCGATCGTCGCGATCGTGATTGCGATTCTTACCGTTATCGTCGGAGCGATCAGCATCGCGACCTTGCCGGTAGCCCAGTTCCCGCAGATCGCTCCGCCTGAGATCAGGTTGCAAGCCACCTACCCCGGTGCAGACGCACAGACTCTTGAGCAAGCAGTGGCCACACCCATCGAGCAGCAAGTCAGCGGTGTGGACAACATGAGTTATATGTATTCGCTGAACGCGACGGCGAACCAGCAAACAACACTGTTCGTCGATTTCGATCTCAAGACTGATCCCAATACGGACCTGCTGCTCACGCAGTCGCGTCAACAGTTGGCCAACGGTCAGTTGCCGCCCGCGGTGAACAATTATGGAATCACTCTGAAGAAGGCGACCACTGCTCCACTCATGCTGATTTCCCTGTACGCGCCGCGTGGCACCCACGATTCGAACTACCTGGCTAATTACGCATACATCAACCTCAACGACCCCGTGGGACGCTTGTACGGTGTCGGCCAGACCCAGGTATTCGGGTCAGGCCAATACGCCATGAGGCTGTGGGTCAAGCCTGACCAAATGGCCAAGCTGGGTATCACCGTCACCGACATTGCTAACGCACTTCAGGCTCAGAACACTGTGAATCCGGCTGGACAGGTCGGGGGGGAGCCGGCTCAGAAGGGCCAACAGTTCACCTATGCGGTGCTGGCTCAAGGCCGCCTCACTTCTCCCGAACAGTTCGGCAACGTCATCGTGCGCGAAGCTCCGAACGGGGGAACTGTTCGCGTCAGAGACGTGGCCCGAGTCGAACTGGGCACGCAAGACTATAGCCTTTCCGGTCGTCTGAATGGCCAGCCCTGCGCTGTTATCGCCGTTTACCAGTTACCCGGAACCAATGCTGTTCAAACCGCGCAGGGTGTCCGGAAACTCATGGCACAGATGAAGCAGCGCTTCCCGCAAGACATCGATTACACCGTCTCGCTCGACCAGACACTCCCCGTCACAGAAGGGATGAAAGAGATTCTTTGGACCCTCGTGATTGCGATCGTGCTGGTAATTTTTGTTGTCTATCTCTTCCTGCAAGACTGGCGCGCCACTCTGATTCCGATGCTGGCTGTACCTGTCTCGCTGATCGGCACATTTGTCATCTTTCCGCTATTCGGCTTCTCGATCAACACGCTTTCGATGTTCGGTTTAGTGCTCGCTATAGGACTAGTGGTCGACGACGCTATCGTGGTCGTCGAGGGAATACAACACCACATTGAGGAAGGTTTGGCCCCCAAGGATGCAGCTCGAAAAGCCATGGAGGAACTTTCGGGCCCCGTCGTGGGTATTGCTCTCGTCTTGGCCTCGGTATTTGTCCCGACTGCTTTCATTCCCGGCATCACCGGCAGGCTGTATCAGCAATTTGCCGTCACCATCGCGATCTCAGTGACGCTTTCCGCGTTTAACGCTCTTACGCTGAGCCCTGCGTTAGCCGCGCTGCTGCTCAAACCCAAGAAGCAGGCCCGCGGACCGCTTGGAAAATTCTTTGGCTGGTTCAACACCTACTGGGACCGTTCCACCGATAGCTTTGTCCGCTGGTCGGGAGACCTGATTCGCAAGGCTGCGGTGGTGATGGTGCTGCTTGTAGTCGCCGGCGTGGCAGGGTGGTTCCTTAGCAAACATCTGCCCAGCAGCTTCCTGCCAGACGAAGACCAAGGCTACATGTATATCAATATGCAACTGCCCAATTCGGCGTCCATGGAACGCACAAGCGCTGCCGCGAAACAAGTGGAGCAGGTCCTCGCCAACACCCCTGGAGTTCAGTACACCACCAGCGTCATCGGCTTCAGTTTGCTCAGCTTCGTCCGGACTTCCTATAACGCGTTCTTCTTCGTAAGTCTCAAGCCCTGGGATGAGCGCAAAAGCCGGAGCGAACAATTTCAATCCATCAAGGCGAGTTTGAACCGGGAACTCAAGCAACTGCCGGAAGGGACGGTCTTCAGCTTCTCGCCACCGGCGATACCGGGTGTCGGCACTGCCGGCGGCGTCACGTTTGTCCTGGAGGACCGCGCCGGCAAGGATGTCCAGTTTCTTTCGGATAACTTGGCCAAGTTCATTGCAGCCGCTCGCAAGCGTCCAGAGATCGGCTCAATCTTCAGCACGTTTGTGCCGAGCGTGCCGCAAAAGTTCATCAATGTGGACAAGGACAAGGTGTTGAAGCAGGGGGTCAACTTAACCGACGTCTACAACACCATTCAAGCGTACATGGGCGGTTTGTTCGTCAACTACTACAACGATTTCGGCCGTACCTGGCAGGTATATGTGGAGGCCGAAGCGCCTTACCGGGCGACCACTAACAATCTTGGACAATTCTATGTCCGCAATAGCCAGGGCCAGACGGTGCCTCTTACCGCGCTGGCAAACTTTGAGACCCGTTACGGCCCTGAGTTCACCATGCGCTACAACGAATACCGGTCCGCACAGATCAATGTTGGCGCGGCGCCTGGTTACAGCTCTGATCAGGCAACGGCGGCACTGGAAGATGTTTTCAAGCAGACCATGCCCCGCGAAATGGGCTTCGACTACAGCGGAATGTCGTACCAGGAGCAACAGGCGCGCGAAGGATTGCCGTCTTCCGTCATCTTCGGATTTTCGCTGGTGTTCGTTTTCCTGATTCTGGCGGCACTCTATGAAAGCTGGACAGTACCTTTCAGCGTACTGCTCAGCACTCCAGTCGCGGTCTTCGGCGCTCTCGCTGCGCTGTGGCTGCGCCGCTTCGTGATCGGTCTTTACCTTCCTCAGTACATGGTTCAGATCGAGAACGATGTCTACGCCCAGATCGGCCTGGTAATGCTCATCGGCCTGGCTGCCAAGAACTCGATTCTGATCGTCGCGTTTGCCAAGGAGGACTATGAAAAACGCGGCATGTCGCTAGTGGATGCCGCGCTTTCCGCGGCGAGGCTTCGCTTCCGGCCGCTCATGATGACCGCGCTCGCCTTTATTCTCGGCTGTGTGCCGCTCTGGACGGCGTCTGGAGCAGGCTCCGTCGCGCGACAGATCATGGGCACGGCGGTAATTGGCGGCATGGTGGCGGAGACCTTCATCGGCAGATTCTTTGTTCCGGCAATTTTCTACGTTGTTGAGAAATTGTCAGGCGCTGAGCGACGGAGAGCTCTGCCTCTCATGCCCGCCGAGGTGCCCAGTCAGGGGGACTGAATTATGAAGAACACTACACTCTTAGGAATTCTAGCCGTGCTGGTTCTGGAAGCCGGCTGCATGATGGGCCCGAAATACAAACGGCCGGCTGTGGATGTCCCGCAAGACTACCGTGCGCCGGAACCGCAACAGGCCGCCCAAGCCTCGTCGCTGGGCAACGAGCAATGGTGGCAGGTCTATCAGGATCCGGTGCTCACACAGCTGATCCACACCGCTATTGCACAAAATTATGACGTGCGCATCGCCGCCGCTCGAGTGCTCGAAGCTCAGGCGCAAGTCGGGATCGCCCGCGCCAACCAGCTCCCCTCGGCGAACGTAGGTGCGGATGTTTTCAGCCAGCAAAACGCCAAGGTGACAAAGCTATTTCCCGCATATCAGGTCAATGGCGGCGAACTGAATCTATCGGTAATCTGGAATCTGGACTTCTGGGGAAAATATCGCCGTCAAACCGAGGCGGCTCGTGCCCAATTACTCGCAACCGAGTGGGGACAACGCGCGGTGATTTCCTCACTGGTTGCTAACGTAGCGACGGCCTATTTTCAGCTTCGCGCGCTTGACAGTGAACTCGAAATTTCACAGCGCACGTTGGCCTCACGGCAAGAGTCCCTCAAGCTAACGAAGTTCCTTGAAAGCCACGGCTCGAACTCCGGACTGGACGTGAGCCAGGCGGAGCAACTCGTCTACACCGCGTCGGAGACGATCCCCGATCTCGAGCGGCAAATTCAGCAGCAGGAAAACGTGCTCAGCGTTCTGCTCGGCGAAAACCCCCAATCCATTCCCCGCGGACGCGCGCTGATCGAACAGCCCGTCCCCCAGAACGTTCCGGCCGGCCTTCCCTCGGAATTACTCGGGCGTCGGCCCGACGTCCGTCAAGCGGAAGAGATCATGGTCGCCGCCAACGCGCAGATTGGCGTCGCCAAAGCCTCATTCTTTCCTAGCCTGTCGCTCACCGGACTCGGAGGGCTCGAGAGCAACGCCTTGCACCAGTTCATCACCCAGCCCTCGGAGACTTGGTACGGTGCCTTCAACGTGAGTCAACCCGTCTTCCAGGGCGGGGCGCTCCGCTCTCAACTCAGGCTCGCTCGCGCCAACTGGCAGGAAGCGTCGCTCGCCTACCAGCAAACCGTTCAGAACGTTCTTGAACAGGTTTCCAATTCACTCGTCGCCTCTGAAAAAGACCGTGAGTTCCGTGAGCAACAGGAATTGCTCACGCAGGCAGCGCAGCAGACCGACCAACTGTCGGAGGTGCTTTATAAGAATGGCGGCGCGAGTTACCTGCAGGTGCTGACCAGCGAAACGAATTACTTCTCGGCGGAACTCAACCTGGTGCAAGCCCAGTTCAACGAGCGTTTGGCGCTCGTGCAGCTTTATCAGGCCCTCGGCGGTGGATGGCAGCAATAGCGGAAGGGACAGGGACAAAGATGCTTAATAGAATTCTGGTTGCCTACGACGGATCTGTTGAGTCTGGACCCGCATTATGAAACGGATAACGTCGCTTTCAATCCTCTTCGCCGCGCTCATCGAGTTCGCGATCGAGCGCGCAAGGTTCGACCTGTGGATCGTGACGGTAGTTGCGATCGTGACCCTACTGTGGAATGTCGTGGGACGAGCGCTTCGCTCTCACCTGGACTCGCAGAAGCACGACCATAATGCGTCCGCTACCAAGGGATAGTTGCAATGTTGATGAAGTGTAGGACCACTAGATCTCGCGTACGGCTCCGCTGGTAGCGGTCTTGATGGACTGTTCGGGGAAAGGTAGGTTGAAAATGAAAACGAAGTTGTTTTTTTCGCTCTTCCTGTTGGCTGCAGCTGTGACGCATGGTGCGCCAGCAACTGCGGACGAGGGTAGAGGGAATTCTGACATTGGAAGGAGGCAATCGCTCGTCACTCCCGTTGAAGAGCCAGCGATCACGACCGCGCCGGCAGGTCCGACGAATGCGGCAGACGATTCGAAGCAAGTGTTGCAGGATTATGACTCGTTAATGATTGCGCTCACACAGAAGTTCTCTGCCACACTCGCGACGATTGCCGAAGCCGTAAGGCGAGGCGAATTAAGCAGCGAACAGGCAAGAGAAGTGAGCGCCGAGCAATATCAGCTCACCCGCATGCAGTTTGAACTGCTTAGTGTGTGGCGTGGATTCGAAGAACAGGACTTGGCGAGAATTCCTGAGGTTGAAGCAAAACCGGATTCAACGCAAGAAAGCGAAGTCGTAATGGTGGCGTTGCCGTTCTCATCCTTTCAACTCAATCCCTCGTTGGCTTCATATCTCAGCTTGACGTCCTCCCAAGTTGAAGCTATCCAACAAGTAATGATGCAGGAACAACATAGTCTCGAGCCTTTGATGACGGCGCTTCGGACTGCACGAGAGAAGCTGCTTGCAATCGGCAGTGAACACGTAAATGAGAAGCAGGTCAAAGCTCTGGCCGACACAGAAGCAAGTTTGCTCGCGAGATTGATCGTCGCGAACGCTCGCATGCAATCCACAATCTACAAGCTTCTTAGCCCCGAGCAGCAACAAAAGCTCAGCGATCTCGAACGAACTCAGGCACCGAGGCTCATCGGACGTTAACGGACCTACAAAATTCTTAGGGGATTTGCAAGTGGATGATAAGGTTGGCGTCCGACTAAGGATCATTCACTTGGCAGTCCGAGGTCCTATGTCAACGCAACGCGCCCGCATTTGTTGGTACGCTGCGATACGCTGCGACCACGTTCGGCACTTTGATGAAGGCGAATGGCGAAGACATCAAGACGATTCAGGAGTTGCTGCGCCATCACCCAGGCAGTCACCTCAATCAAACGTGCTGCACAGACGAAGTTGGTGAACATGACTCTGTTGCCGAGCCACGGGGCGCAGTGTTCGCGTTCCCGGTGAGAAATCAGCTTGCCTTCTTTCTTTGCTTCGAGCGAATTCTGTCAACGACAGATCGTGGATCGTCTCGATCCGACGGAAACATGTCCGCGTCTGAAATGTTGTCGTCGGGACGCTCCATGAACAAGATGGGCGTCACCGAGGTCAGGTCAGTTCAGGAGTTCGTGTAAATCGATTCGAGTGTGTCCAAGGAATACGGCGCTCAGTCTCGGGAAGCCAATCCTTTCCGCCATGGTTGGCCACGTACATTGCCAGTTCCAGCCGACTCCAGACTCCAAGTTTGTCAAATGCTCTGCGCAAATGATTCTTGATTACCTGTTCGCTGGCTCCGACGATCTTCGCAATCTCTCGATTGGTCAGGCCTTCGGAGACTAGAATCGAAATCTGAGTTTCATTTGGGTTGAGACCCTCGGAAAGTGTCATGACCTCACTTTCGTCTTCGTAAGCATAGCAAGCCAGCTTTACACGTTTGCTACCTTCGCGGATTCCGGTCCGCAAAAACAGGGTACGCAGGTGCTGTTTTACAGTTCGCAGACTGATATTTAGCTCCCCTCCAATTTCCTTATTGCTGAGACCCTGCGTCAGCAAGTGCAATACTTGTTGTTCGCGGGGCGTGACTTGATCGAGAGTGTTCATGATTCGCTTCCTCTAGACTCCTTTCGAATACAGGTTTGCTACGTATCTTCCTCCGTTCCGTGATCCATGAATGGCCAGAGACAATCCGGGGGCCACTGAAACACGGCTTTGGATTTGCGTGTCAGGCGGTTCGGCTTCGAATCATCCGGACGCTGATCGGGATCGTAAACAGGTACTTCGATTATCATGGAGTGATTCTTTGAAAAAAGATTTGGCGCAGTATCTCCCTAAACTGCACCATCAGAGGAAAACAGCGGACGACGGGGGAGGGCCGCGTGAGTTCCTTTTATCATCCGACTCCTTGGAAATGAACTTACAACCGTGGGATATCGGGGACTTGCTCACTATTGCTCAGTATATGAAATAAGTGATCCCGATCTGGGAATGAGTTACCGGAACCGACGACTGCGTCAATCACCCGCGTCCTAGCTGGAATCACAATGACCCCGAGCAATAGTGCTAGTCGGTTGCGGCTACTCTTTGCCTCAAAGTGATTCCAATTGCTCAGACTGTTTGGGCGGTAGCGTTAAGAACGAACTCAGGCACCGAGGCTCATCGGACGCTAACGGACCTACAAAATTCTGGAGGGGATTTGCAAGTGGATGATAAGGTTGGCGTGCCTGATCGATCGCAGTTTTGAACACATTGTCAGACTTGCTTTCGAATGCGGAGAGGCTGAGTGCGCTAATCGCTAGCATTCTTAATGACTTGTCCCATAAAGATCGCTTCCCTGCTGCCCCCGACGATTTGAAAATCACTGACGGGGTTCTAAGGCCGATGAGCTAGGCCCATGCAACGCGAGGCGGGAAGTAGGAACACCAGCAGCGGTGCCGTGACCTTGCTATTGACCAATCTCTTGACAAGGGTCTGATCCCTGCGGCAGAGCATCGGCCAAAAACCCCGTTAGCAGCTACAGCCACTTAAATGAGCCGCGACTAGGCTATTCTTGAGGGATGGATCACCTAGCAGTGCTACGGGAAAAGATCGCGAGTCTCCGGGCCGAGATCGCAGACCTCCAAGAGTTGAATGAGGAGTATCGACACGAAGGCCGACACGAAACGCTGGGTCAAGTCGCTCATGGTCAAAGGCTAGAGAGGCTCCGAGCAATCCAGCAGGAACTTGCCCACCTCGCTGACCTTAGCCGACGAGTTCTCTCGTTCGAACAGAGGAAAGCAGAGCACCTTTCGCGACTGCATGTAGGCGAGAAGGCTTCGTAGCCCCAGCGGCTCGGCTAGTCTTCAGTGGTTGCTTCCTTTACGATCCTAGCGGCAGCATGACTGACAGTCTTTCTTGTACGCTCTCAGCTTATTCGTCGCAACTGGGCGAATATCCACAGCACCAAGCGATCGAAGTTGGGAGTTCGAGTCGAGCCTCAGTTTAACCTTGTGATTGATTTCCCCCTGCGGCAATAGGCCGCCTACCTTTTTGTGCAAGAGGACTGAGAGTCTCAAGAAATCGCCGTATCTGATCGAGGTCTGATTCAGAAATTTCGGTGAACTTGATGCCGACTCCGAGGCCCGGAACGGTGTGCGTAACCCGAGCATCGGCCCATGCCTTGCTTTGTCCGAACCAGATTCCTACTTTCAATCTCTTCCCCAGTTCTAATGGAATCGGTATCTCGACGTAGCATCCGCCAAGGCTGAGGTCGGCTACAGTCCCCCAGAAAGATACTCCCTCTTGAACATGAATCTCGACCGAGTTCTGGCAACGGTACCGGGGCATTTCGCGGCCCTCCAACATCGTTGGCTGGTAGTCATCGAGAGCGTCAGGAGAAAGCGAAAAGTCCCACAGCAGTTTTTCCGGGGCGATGCGGAGCAAACCTAAGCATCCGGCATTCGTCCTTCCGGGTTCGCCGATCCACTTCACCCGGAAGTGTCCTCGATTAGTGCTATAAGTTAGCCCAACAATTTCGTCGAAGCCAACTTCGGGTTGAACGCCAGACAACTCTGCCCCGTTCCGACTGATGTTGACGGTGGAGACCTTCTCGGAGAAGACGTGACTGTGGTTGTCTGTCCCAAAAATCCGTACTTGGACTTCAGCTTGCTTACGAGGCTGGCTGCGCCTACCCATTCCTACGGGCGGCCCCCTGTGACATTCGGCGGTAAGAAGAGCAAACAGAAAACCCAATCCTCTGCGGTCGCCCGAGTTTGGTTTGGGCAATCATAGCGCAGAACCTTATCGCCGATTGGAACATTCTTGACACCACTCGCTTTTGCGTCCATGGGTGAGCGAAGGATTGCAAAGGAACTAATCGTTAAGCGGGATTCCAAGCGTCACGGAATCACCAGAAGACAGGCGGCTTCCTGCAGCCTTGTTCCTACCTTTTTCCAGTCGGTGAGCGCCACCAACTCGTCGAGGATTTCCTGCAACCGTTGAAGACGACGCGCGTGATTCCCTGCTGCATCGTGTGGCTTCTTCCGAGCTTTCAAATATAGGCGGTTCTCTTCGCTGATTTGCGCTATTTCATCTATCGAAAGCGTCTTCTAAACTCGGAAAAGCCAGCCTTTCAATCCTGCCACCCGACCGCTATTATCTCCGCGATTCGTGCAAACTAGGTGACGACTGAACGGATGGGAACGTCAAAAAGTCTGCAACGGTGGCTTGATGGCCGTGTGCAGCGATCAGACGCTTAACGTAGCACTCGGTGTGTACGGCTCTGCCATATTCATCGGCAGACAGATCCTGGCTCAAATCTAACGGCTTTGAACAAATTATGCAGGATATTACCGGGAAGGAGCGGCTATCCATAACGGACCTCCTTCGGAGATCAGCTTGAGGTTACGATCTTCTCGAAATTTAAGCTGAGCAAAACAGCACAGCTTGAAAGTCCAAACAACACTCAGTCTGATTGGGAGGAGGCCGGATTGTCAGCTTGGCTTCTGCTAAGTAAGTTTCGCGACTTCTAGACGGGTTCTATAGGCCGATGTGTGGGATTTCTCGTTCCTTGGTCGGCGTGGTGCAGGATACAGTACATACAAGCATCTCTTTCCGTGCTAGGCTTTAAACATCTGTAACACATCCTTCCGCCTGACCCATTCTGGGCGTCGGTCTCTTGTGCATCTGATGTTTCATTCCAAAAGGTCGTCTTATGCCCATTCGTTCAAATCTTGCTTTCAAAACTACATTTCCTATTTGCTCGGTCTGCAACGAGCCTGTGGAACTTAACACAGCGAAAGTCAATGAAGTCGGGAACCCCATTCATGAAGAATGCTATGTGGTGAAGGTCCGTCTCAGAGAGGCTACAACTCGGTCTCTTAAAGTTAGGGAAAGAATGCTAATCCCGTTTCCCAAGCAATCATCGAATTCTTGAAGCTGCGAGATTCATCCTACTGTGAGGAATTCCCTGGCAAATCAGAGAGTTGCTTTCATGGAGCCGTAAGGGTTCTTTGGCCGATGCGAACGATTTCTTGTCTTCGACTCAGAGCAGCATGCAACAGGGATTTGCACTTCCTTGGATTCGCTCTAATTCGTCAGTGGCCTCTCCGCGTCTGTGTCTATGTCCGGCATCGTAAAGAAGAAGCCTAGGCTTTCAAAATGCCCGCCGTCGGTCCGCTACCGCTCACAATCGGGAAATGCAAGCACAGGGCATCTGCTGGCAAATGGCCAAAATCGGGTATTGTCCGAATCCAGCAGAATTCTTAGATAGCTCAGGTGTCCCTTCGTTCGATTCGCAAGAATTGGGGAAGTGAGCAATTGTGAACGGTTTCTCGGAGCCAGCATATCGACAATGTGAATATGCACGCGCAAACTCCCTCGACTCGTCAGGCCAAGACCGTTCTTTGCATCGACGACAACGAAGAAGTACTTGAGTGTGAGAAGGCATTCCTCGAAAGCTTTGGGTATACCGTTCTGATCGCACCCAGCGGCAATAAAGCATTAGAACTCGCTTCTATCTATTCGCTTGACGTTGTCGTCGTTGACTATGTCATGCCAGAAATGAACGGACACGAAGTTGCCCTCGAAATGAGACAGCTTCGGCCGGAAGCACCGATCATTATGGTATCTGGAGCGGTGGATGTTCCTGAGCAGGTATTGAAGTCTGTAGATGCTTTCGTCGGGAAATGCGATTTGGCCAGAGAATTGTTGCCAGCGATCTCGCACTTTCTGGAATGTTGACACTGCCAAAGGGGAGTCTTCGGGTACTCCGCTGGCAGATCGGCTTAACGTCGGTTTAGTCCGAACACTACAATTCTGACGGGGTTTTAAGGCCGATCCGTGGAGTTGAAACCATCTTCTGATTAAAAGGTCCTTCGTTAAAGATGTGTACCTCCAAGCGAATGCTTGCCAACAAGATCGAACTAGTGAGGGAACGATGAAAATATTGCTGATCGAAGACAGTAAATTCCAACGGATTGCAAACGGACGGGCGCTCGTCAAGGCTGGATACGGTGTTATCCATGCGGCGGACGGGGAAGAGGGTCTCCGTGCTGCTCGCGAGAACATTCCTGATCTCATTCTGCTCGATATGATGCTCCCCCGAGTATCGGGACTCGATGTTCTGCGTGCTCTTAAGGTTGATGTGCTCGTAAAACACATCCCGGTCATCGTGCTGAGCGGACTGGGTCAAGCCAATGAAGCCAAACTTCTGAAAGAGGGCGCAGCCGCGTTTATTCTGAAATCAGAGAAATCGTCGGAGAACGATTCATCGGTTTTGATTCAGGCAATTGAAGGGGTGTTAACAGCAGCGAGAGCACAAATTTAACGCCCAACGAGGGATATGCTAAAGCGACAACTCAAGCTAAGGGAGCACGGCATGAGGAAATTCACGGTTTGTGAACGCTGCAACCTCCAGTTCGAGTCTAAGCGTCTCAATCCATACAAAGCTGAAAAAGAGATTTTGGAAAAGCTCGATGGACATTCACTTGCAAACGCAAGGAGCCAGCCAAACCAACCACGTTCGGAGATGACCCCGCTGAGCGAGATTTCATACAATTTGGCCGTAGCATTTTCGAGCAAGCCATAAGGACAAAGATGGTTCCCCACCCATGCGATCTTTGTGCCGCTGCCCGATGAGGGCCGGATCGTTCGGGAACTTCATGTCAGAAAAATTCTAGTAGGGGTTCTGTGGGAACCTGGGCCCCGCTTTGCCCATGACCGTCATTGGCTTTCGGGGGAGGGTTGACAGCTTTCATGCTCGTTTCCGCTGTGCGGTGCCTGATTTATCGTCGCGCCCAGGCAAGTAACGCCAACGAAGCGGGAACTCACGAGGCAATCATCACTTTTTGTTAGTGTCCTTGGAATTGGCTTCAACTGTGACTATCACATTTTGTCCCGTCTTGAGGCTTACCTCCTCACCGTTTTCTTTGGTCAGAGCGTTAACGATGCGTAGCTCCCGATACAGGGGGTCGCCACCTGCGATAGTGACTTGCGCTTTATCTGGTTCATTCGGAATTGCAGACTCAATGATTTTATCGACCGTTCCCGACATCGTAGCAGTTGATTTGTTGTTCATCGTTTCCTTCGAGGTTATTCTTCCGTAGTAGCGACTCCATCCACGATTAGAAGATGCTTTAGTGCGCTTCACCTAACAATGCTCGTGGACGGGACCACCGTTTTCATCAGCAATGAGATCGACCGTGAGATCGACTGGCTTACTGCAAATAATGCAGGGTATTTCTGGGAAAGAGTGACCACCCATAAATGCCTCCCTTGGACGGTCTCAAGTAGCGTAGTCAA
>Ga0185299_10003785_pt1 | contig 19320 bp, 22 predicted proteins | sample PaiPotPPA55metaG_FD_128002 | JGI IMG/M metagenome (GOLD analysis project Ga0185299, IMG submission 128002) | Iron sulfur acid spring bacterial and archeal communities from Banff, Canada, to study Microbial Dark Matter (Phase II) - Paint Pots PPA... ...
CATTGGCTTCAAGCTTTATGGGTGGCCGCGACCAAGGTCCGGTCGCGATTGAGGCAAAAGGCCCGCATCGAAGCCGTAGCGCTCACTGGACAAATGCCCACCCTAGTGGTGCTGGGCCGGCACAGGCCGATTGCCTACGCCATTACATGGCAAGACAGCCGAGCAGATCGCTCGGTGAGCACGCGAGTGGATCATCATCTTCGACGTGAAATCTACGTGAAAACGGGGATACTCATCGACGGCCGCTATCTGGCTCCGATGTTTCAGTTTCACCATGCGGCGAAACGGCGCCGAGCGAGCCTTATCCTTTCTGCTAAAGATTTTCTCTTTCATGCTCTGACTGGTTTGGCAGCGACCGACCCGTCAACGGGCTCCGGGTACGGTTTGTACAACTTGCACACTAAAGCGTGGGACCCGGACCTGAGCAAGTTCTGGGATGTCCCTGCAGAAAATCTGCCATCCCTCAAGAGTTCTTCATTCCGCGCGCCGCTCAGCAAGCGAGGGAGCAAATTGCTGGGCTGCGCGTCAGGGACCCCGGTGGTTCTGGGGTGTGCCGATTCCGTCGCCGGCGTCTATGCGCTCGGTGGCGCCAGCGATCTCGCGCACACCGCCGCGGTTCTGACGGGTACCAGTACTGTGATTATGAAGTGCGACTCGCAGCCGCGCTGGGACCCACGATGCAGGTATCTCCTAACCCCATTCGCGGTGGATGGCTGGTTCGGCTGCGAGGCCGACTTGCTCGCCACGGGCTCTGCCCGTGAGTGGGCGGCGAAAGTCTTCCTGTGCCGAGGCAACATGAAGAAACGACGCAATTTGTGGCAGTCGGCATATGAAATCGCTCCTGGAGCGGACGGATTGCTCTTCGCGCCGTATCTTGCCGGGGGCGAACAGGGAGTCCTGTGGAATCCCAATTTGCGAGGCACTCTGACCGGACTGACCTTGGATCACGACGGCGCGAGGGTCGCACGTGCCTTGATTGAAGGCACATGTTTCGAGATACGGCGCTGTCTTGAAGTCTTTGAAGAGGAAGCACCGCTGTCATATCTACGCGTGTCCGGCTGGGCAGCCGGGATTCCCGAAGAGTTACAGCTGCTTGCAGATATTACGGGACGCCCCGTCCATGCCTTTGCCCTTGGTTCCGCATCTGCCATCGGGGCCGCACTGGTCAGCGATGTGATCGACAGCGCACAATACTTTGAAAAGACGAAAGCCTTCGTCCTCAGCCCGAGTGAGCAAAGTCAGAGCTATAACGAAATCTATGCCAGGTATATTGCTCAGTTTTCTGCCGCGGAAACCCGGCCACTTTCGACTCCTTGATTATGAATCCTCGAAGTCCCACGCATCTCCCTGAGATCGTGCAGAGCATCATCATGCTGTGGCCGACGCTAGCCGACTCGAACCGTTCGCAGTGATGTGGCTTCCATCAACGTCTTCGATTGGAAAGTGGTCCGGTGAAGTGGCGAAGTCACGATGGCTGCGGACTCAACCTGTCAACCGTGTGTTTGCTCTGACACTTACGTTTGAAGCTAGAGTGTTCCGTTTTTGGGCGATGGTATTCAAAAAGTAATAAACATTTTGATGGCATATTGTTTGGAAAGCAACCGTGATCAGGATAACGGCCATGATCAAACTACGTCATCAACAACCGTCGCTATGGCATCGAGGTCTGGCCAAAGATATCGAGGGGCTGTGGGAACCTTGGATGCTTCTGGTGGACAAGCTGCTGGAAGAAAAGCAACTGCTGGACACGGTGTACGAAGCGCAAGGAGAACGCCATCCCCAGAGCCGCATTCGTGGGCGAATGCAAACTCCGGCGGAAGTAGTGCTGTGCCTGCTGTTGTTGAAGCCCGTTCGGAACTGGAGCGTCGATTCGTGTCGCGCCAGCATTGTGAGCATTATTGAACAGCAGTCATTCATCCGTTTCCGCATATTGGAGATTGCCCGCATCTCCACGTTTAGGGCAGTCCTCTGGCAAGGCACATTACGACTAGTTTCAAACTGGTTAAACTGATTTCGCTGAGATTTTGCTCATGCCTTCGCGACGCCTGATCGTTCGGCACGCTCTTGTTTCCCTCGCATTCGTGCTGCTATACCTGCTGCTGAACCGACCCGAGGTTGTTTTCTTTTCTCGTATTGGATTCGTTGCCTGGTATCCCGCCATCGGTCTGGTTATGGCGCTCTTGTTGGGCGTCAGTCCATGGTATGCGGTTCTGGCCTGCTTCTCCGTTGCTCTTGCTGGCAGGGTTATTTATGGCCAGCCCCTTACGTCCTTCAGCAACACCGTCGATGCCGCGGGAATTGCCGTTTGTTATGGCGCTGCGGCATACGTATTACAGGGTCCCCTGCAAGTAGATCTGGAGCTGAGGCGCCGACGGGATGTAGTCTGCTACGTTCTCGTGAGTGCAACGGCTGCTGTAGGGGCCACGATCGTGGGAGTCGGATGCCTGATTGCGGATCACGGCATTACCTGGAGTGAGTACAGGTCGTCCGCGCTAGGATGGTTTTTGGGTGACGCTATAGCCTTGGTGGGAATTGCACCGTTTCTTCTCATCCACATATTTCCGCATGTTCGCAAATGGCTCTTGCCAACCGCCTCACGGCTTCGTCCGACCGAGTCGGATTCCGCCGGAACGAAGTTCACTTTTGCTGCGCTCGCAGAAACCAGTGGCCAAGGTTTGACGATATTAGCCGTTTCCTGGGCGATGTTCGGAACCAACGACGGACGTTACGGTCACTCTTATTTGTGTTTCGTTCCGATCATCTGGATTGCGATGCGTCAGGGAGTCCGGCGAGTTGTCACCGGCCTGTTGGCGCTGAATTTTGGAATTGTGGTCGCGATGCATGTGTTCCCCCCAACCGCAGTCGAATTCACCCAAGTCGCCCTGCTCATGCTGGTGCTGTCCGCAGTAGGACTGATCGTGGGATCCGAGGTCAGCGAACGACAGCACCTGGTAATTGCTCTAAATGAACAAACCACCTATTTAGACTCGCTGATACAAAATAGCCCGCTTGGGATCGTCGTTCTTGGCCGGCAAGGCTCAGTCGAGCTGGCAAATACCGCTTTCGAGAAGCTCTTCCAGTACGACCGGCACGAGCTCGCCTCGATTGATATTTTAAACATTGGAATGCCTGACGATGAGGGTACAGATTCCACGCAACTGATCCCGCAGATCTTCGCGGGAAACGCGATGCACAGGACGGTGCGACAGCGGCGCAAAGATGGGCACATTCTTGACCTGGCACTCCACGGCGTCCCCCTGCTGGTGAACGGAGATGTGCGGGGCGCCTACCTGATCTACGAGGACGTTTCAGCACAGGTCAGGGCCAGCGAAGTACAGCGGCAACATGCGGAGTCGCTGGACCGGCTGGTGAAGGAGTTAGGGCTCCGCACAGAGCAGACGACCACCTTGAATGAAATGGGGTCTCTACTGGCCTGCACTGCGACCGTTGAGGAAGCCTGCGCTGTCGTCGCGAATTCGGTGCAGAAGCTGTTCCCCGGCGCTCCTTCCGGAGCGCTCTATTTGTTCCTGTCGTCGCGAGACCTCATCGAAGCAGCGGTTCGGTGGGGGAAAAGGGACATCTCAGCGCCGACATTCCCCCCCGACGCATGCTGGTCTCTCCGCCTTGGCCAGCCTCACTGGAGTGAGCCCTCCGGAAGTGGCATCGCCTGCCAACATTTGACCAAAAGCTCCCCTGCGGAGTGTCTATGCCTGCCGATGGTGGCGCAGGGAAACACGATTGGCGTCTTGCATCTTGAATTCCGGAGCGCAGAACTCCGACGCGATTCCGGCACGAAGAGTTTTCGGGACTCTCGTCAGCGACTCGCGATCAGCGCAGCCTCACAGATCGCACTCTCGCTGGCCAGTCTGCAGCTACGCGAAACCCTTCGTGACCAGTCGATCCGTGATCCGTTGACTCGCCTGTTTAACCGGCGTTTCCTAGAGGAGTCGTTAGAAAGAGAACTGCAATTGGCCGCTCGCAGGAAACAGTCTGTCGCTGTTCTCTTCCTCGACCTTGACCACTTCAAGAGATTCAATGATACTTTCGGCCACGATGCGGGAGACATGGTGCTAAAGTCCCTGGCAGATTTTTTTCGCAATTTCTTTCGCGCCACCGATATATGTTGCCGCTATGGAGGCGAGGAGTTCGCCATTGTCCTGCCGGAGTCATCTTCGCAGGACGCGGTGATCCGTGCAGATGCGCTGCGCGCCGGAGTAAAGAGGTTGCGGCTACAGTATAAGACGCAGACTCTGGGATCGCTCACGCTCTCAGCAGGAATCGCAGTGTTTCCAGAACATGGCTCAACGTCCGCCGAGTTGCTCAAGATCGCGGACCAATGCCTCTACGAATCCAAAGCGCGCGGTCGGGATCTTGTAACCGTGGCTCTTCCACAAAACGCGTAACCGCCTCGCCGACCTCGTGCAGGTTGCGGCTGTCGGTCTGACGCGAACCGCAGATGAAGCAATTCCTGACGCTCTGGGGATTGTCCCCGAGTAACGGGCAAACCGGACTGCGACCTGAAAGCTGTTGGAATGATTGTCTGACAAGAAGGAAATCGATCAGACCGTGCGTGCCATCGCACGCCCTCATGGGCGATCCAACACTGCCGGCGTATTGAGAGCACCTAACGTATCGAGTCACTCCGACGGAAGCAGGGTAATACCCGTAACGTTCCCTGCATAGGGTAGAAACGCCGCAAGGCGGATTCCGGTAAGCACTCCTCCCGTGACAAATCAAAAATAGAGCTAGGTTCAATTCGATTTCGGCGACCGCTTTGAAAGCTCGCCCTCGAAATGAGCTTCAACTTCTTCATGACTAAGCGGGTTTTTCGTATTGGTCAATATGATGGAATATACGACTTTGTTGCCTTCGACCTGAGCGGTAAGAAACACCCTCTCGGCGAGTTCCTGGTTGGTGAATTTCACTCTTCTGCGATCTGCAAGCGTTTTGATCCACTCGTCGCTCATTCAGCACCCCCAAGTGGCGATTCAGTCGAGATAATACGCTTTTAAGGCTCAAGATGTATGAATCTTCTTCGTATGGCCCTTGGCACATTGTTTACGAAACCAGGCGTCTCTGACAATGTCGGCCGGTGTCAAATGCTTTTTGAGCGTACTGCTCCTTGCACTCCGAAGAGCGCGCCATTTCGCTCTCGTTGAAGATGTGCCCACCCAATCCAAGGCTCGCTCGCAATCCGTTTCAGGTCAGGAACTCAGTCCGACCCATGCATCTGTTCGGTCACAACGTCGATCATGATTACTACTTCGAGCTCCTCCGTGAAGAGGAGCCGGATAGCCTCCAAGCAAAGTTGTTGTTGCTCTTGCTCGCAACTTCCGCACGTCTGGAAGCTCAGGAAGCCAGAGTGGTCGATCTGTTGAATGTCAACCAACGCACCGAGCCACCGAGCTACGATTTCCACCAGTTCCGTCCGACTGCATAGCCGGCGAGCCGTGCGTGGGAGGCGGTGTCGGCGGCGGTAGCGTTGCTGAAGGGGCACCCGACCGACGCGACCCACGTGCGTTTGGCGTTACGCTTGATCGCGTAACGCCAACAGACATCACTCTGGACGCATTTGAAGCGGAGTTTCGTCTTCTCAACACGGGGCTTGCTTCGCTCAATGTCCCAGTCCGGCAGTCGGTAACTCGGACCTGCCGGGCGATACAACTTTTCACGCTTTTCTTTGGACCAGGAGAACTTAGGATGCAGGATTTGGGCACGCTCTCCGGTGACGTAGCGAGCCTAAGCGTCAGCATTAACGATGCTGGTTCAGTGGTTGGCGCGTGCCTGGACACGAACTTCAACCCGCGGGTGTTTCTGTGGCGGAAAGGCGTGATGACCGACCTCACCACTCTGATCGTGGGTGATTCTCCCCTGTATCTACTAACGGGTTGCTCCATCAATTCCCGCTGAGAAATCACTGGCTTGGGTGTTACCAGCACCGGCGAAATTCACACCTATCTCGCGACCCCGACACACAGTGTTGAGACCAGCGCGAGCAATTCACAAAGCGGAATCAGCCGGAGGATTCTGAGCGACGATGCCCGCACGCTGCTTCGGCAGCAACTGCGCTTCGGCCGATCCGGAGCCCGGTTTATGGGACTAGAATAGCGATGTTGGCTTAGCACAAGGGTCCGGCCAAGAAAGAAGGTGCTGCAGTTGAGAGAGCAGAATACGTCCTGCTCTCTCTTCTTCTCACCGCGCCGACAGTTTTTCTAGTTGGCCTTGGCGTTCGGAGTGAGCCCCATACGTCGAACCAGATCACCGAATCTTGGGTCTGAATGCAGCGAGTCGAACGCGGGGTCTACATTCAAGAGCGTCCCGAGAGCTCTTCGTTGTTCATAGTTGCGAGCCAGCCCTTCGAGTGCCTTCTGCTTTTCTCCGAGGCGGGCATAGATTTGCGGCTCGTCGAACTCTCCGATTTCGGGATCAATTTTTTCTTGTTCCTTCAGTATTTGCTGCCAGAATCCACTGGCTCCCTCTGCCGCGAATGCTTTTCTGAGCGCAACGTCTTCAGATGCTGCAATTTTCACCCGAGTGTCGCCGGCAAGGAGGCGTCCCTTCGTGAGTTCGCTGATGGCGTCCGGATACCGCCGCACCTGACAGTACAGCCATGCAAAGTGGTAGTACGTCACGAAGAAATCGGGATTCAACTCGATCGCCTTCTTGAGCTGTTCCTCGGCCTGATCATATTTCCGGGCATAGAAATAGGTCATACCGAAGACGGTGTTGTAGATTCGGGAAAATGGATCAAGCTCCAACGCCTTCTTCATCTCGACAATGGATTGTTCTGACCTGCCGAGCGGCGTTAAGTAAGACCACGCATAACGAAAGTGCGCCTCGGCATAGTTTGGGTTGATTTCGAGGGCTCGATTGAACTCCAACTCGGCACCTTGCCAGTCATATTCAAAATCGGCCTTTTCCGCTCCCAACGCTGCGTGAGCTTCGGCGAGGTCTTCGTCCAGCTCCAAGGCTCTGGAGGCTGCGGCCTTCGCCTTTGGGTAGAAGTCCTGCGGAGACGAGATGGCGTTGGCGATGTGGGAATCCGCAAGTCCCGCGTAAGCCAGTCCGAAACCGGGGTCTTTCTCGATGGAGTGCTGAAAATACTCCGTGCTCTTATCAACCTCCGCAGAGGTGCGCTGGTTCAGGTAAAAGCGGCCTTTAAGGTAAAGCTCGTAAGCCTCCGGATTTGGCGCGTACTTATTGCTCGATCGACCCCCAGCCGGGGGCGCGAGTTTCACCTGAACCTGCTGTGCGATGGCTCTGCCCAACTCGTTTTGTAGTGCGAGAAGTCTGCCCGTTTCGCGGTCATAATTGTGTGCCCAGAGATGAACTTGATCGTTGACCCGAATCAGTTGAGCGCTGATGCGAGCGACTCTGCCCTCCCGCCGGACGCTGCCCTCGAGGATGTAGTCAACACCCAATTCGCGCCCGATTTGCGCGATCGTCTTGTTAGTGTGCTTGCAGGCCGCAGCAGACGTTCGCGCGATCACGCCGAGCCGTTCCGGGTTGAGCTCGCCCAAATCTGTAATGGTCTCTTCCGTCAGACCATCGCTGAAGTACTCCTGATCCGGGTCATTACTCAGGTTGGCGAAGGGTAGCACTGCCAGCATGACTCGGCCTCGGATGACGCCAGATTGCGACGCAGTTCGTGCGCGAAACCTATAAATGCCTGCGAGAACCACTACAACGAGCAAAGTTGCCACTGAGGCGACCCATGCCCAGGAAGGGGAAAAAACTCGCCGGTCTTGGAGGGTTGGGCGAGGGACAGATTCTCCTTGAGCGCCGGTGTTCGAGAATCCGAGTTTCTTGTCACCGCCGTTCTGGGCGGGAACCTCGGTCTCCGTTACCGCTGCTATAAACCGGTACCCTTTCCCCGTGACCGTCTGTAGAAAGACCGGATTCTCAGGATCATCTCTTAGAACTTGGCGAATCTTCCGGATGGCTCCGTTGATGCTGCTATCGGTATCGAGGAAGACGTCCTTACCCCAGATCTTCGAGATGATGTCTTCGCGGGTGACGAGTTGTCCTCTGCGCTCGACCAACAGAAACAGAATGTCCAGCGGGATGCGCTCCAGCTTCAGAGGACGGCTGGCGCGGCGCAGTTCATAGGAGTTGCGGTCGAGTTCAAGACCGTCTCCGAATTTCACGACGTCCCTCGCCATAATGCGACCACTTTACTGAAGAGGACACACATTCTACAGGGACTCGCTGGGGCAGCGACAACAACCATCTTTTCAGCGACTTGCGGCGTCATGAAAAATCCAGCGAATCGTCAGGCGGGCTCCATTGCCAATCCCGCCGAGTCCCGGCAATCTGCCCCTCGAACCGGACGGCTGAGGTCTTCAGACCCAGAAATCGAAATTTGAGGAGACAAGAAAATGAACACTTGGATTCGCAAAGCAACGATCTGCAAAGGAACACTGGCGGCAGCGGTCGCGTGCCTGACAGTTATGGCGGTATCTCCAACACCAGCAGCGGCGTGCTCGAATGCTTCGCTCAGAGGCAAGTACGGCCAAACGATCTCCGGCCAATTGCTACCTGGGCTGGGCGTGGCCCGACCCCAAAACGGAGTTGCGATGACCAATTTCGACGGAAACGGAAAATTCACGCAAAAAGACTTCGTCGTCATAAACGGTTCTCCCACTTCTGCTGGTTTCGCGAGCGAAACCGGCACCTATTCCATCAATTCCGACTGCACCGGAACCGCAACCATTAACTATCCCGACGGATCGTGGATCGATCTGAAACTCGTCGTCGTTGACCACGGACGGGAGTTTCGCACCGTTGTGTCCGCTCTGACCATGGGCGGAAAGTCGGTGCCAACGAATATCGGCAGCACTGGTGTGCGCGTTTGCGACGAGGACGAAGACTAATCAATATTTCGGACCTTCGACCCGGTAGTGAGGCACCGGGCAGCGCTCATTGCATGAGGGTCACAACCGATTGTCCTTTCAACCGGCGAACCTCGTCGTGGCAGCCCGTGCGGAGCCATCGGAGAACCTACACGGGAATGCGGTAAGCAGGATCGGACGTTTTCTCCATCATGAAAAGCGACCCTGGCGTGATAGTTCGGCGCCGCCGTTTGCGCCTATCTAGTTAAGTAGCGGAAGTCGTGGGGCAGGACATTAGCAGAAGCGCCAGCAATAGAGAGATCGCAAACGATTTCGAAATCACATTTTGGGAGATTTGCCATGAAAACGAATCTGAGACGCGCGATGTGGGGAGTAGTGCTTGCTTGTGCCTGCTCGACTTTAGTTTCTTCACAAGAGAACGCCAGCCCGGCGATCGGCTCGGTGACCGTCGCAGCCACCCAGCTTCCTCGCTTGGTGAAGTTCGGTGGAACGCTGAAAGATATCAACGGCAATCCACTTACTAGCATCACCGGTGTAACTTTCGCACTCTACTCCCAGCAAACCGGCGGTGCGCCGCTGTGGCTGGAGACGCAAAACGTACAGCCGGACAAGAGCGGGCATTACACGGTTATGCTTGGGTCGACCAAGCCGGACGGCTTGGAGATGGAACTATTTGTTTCCGAACAAGCCCAATGGTTGGGCATTCAGCCACAAGGGCAGGAAGAGCAGGCACGCGTCTTGTTAGTCAGCGTCCCCTATGCATTGAAAGCTGGAGATGCTGAAACTCTCGGCGGCAAGCCCGCGTCCGCATTCATGCCGGCGAATCCACTGGCTAGCGCGAGTTCGGCTTCCAATTCGTCGAACACCACTTCCACGAGCGCGACTTCTTCGAAACCAGTCAGCAACAGCGGGAATCTCGCCGCCGCGGATTCGTTGACCGGCACAGGCACCGTGAATTTCATTCCTAAATGGACTGGCGCCAGCAATCTGGGAAATTCGAAGATCTTTCAGAGCACAACTGGCAGTGTCGGGATCGGCACGACCTCACCCACCGCGACGCTAGATGTGTCAGGGACCACGTTTCTGAGCGGAATTTCCAGCAGCACGTTTGCGGTGACGGTCTTCTCGCCGGCGCAGCTTGCAGAGGTGATTGAGGGACCCGTTTCCGGAGTGGGGGCAGGCCTCGATCTTAAAAGCACAGGCACCGGCGGCAAACAGTGGGAAATTCTTGCTACCGGCAAGACCGCGATCCAAGGCGTGGGAAAGTTCAATATCCGCGACGTCAGCACGAATACCGATGCCTTGACGATCGACACGTTAGACAACGTCAACGTCAGGAGTCTCTCGGCCTCGGATACTGTTAATGCGCTGATAGTGAACGCCGATCTGGCCAGTCTCGGATCGTCCGGCATGGTTTCGCTGGGTCCCGTCGGGATCGGACCGGAGTTCAAAACCGAACTTCCCGGGTTGGCGAACCTGAGCATCCAAGGCAATGCCCTGGACACTTTGATTGGTGATCCTGGCTGTGGCGCCAATTTTGCCGGCATCGGTTTCCAGAACACAACTCTCTCGAACTGCAGCAATTACTCAATGGTCGGCAATAGCAACGACACCTACGTTGCCGCTCCAACCGGTAACATTTACTTCCGCACCCAGAGGAATACCGTCACTCCCATGCTGGTAACGGCGGGCGGAAGTGTAGGCATAGGCACCACTGCCCCTAACGCGAAGCTGGACATTCGAGGACAGGCCGGTAATTCCGGCTTTGGCATCGCCGCCGACAACAACGCCTGGCAAGCTCGCGGCGCGGGCGGCTGGGTCAAGGCTATGGCGTATGTAGATCCGTTTGCCCCGGGCGGGATTGCGATCATCAGTTGTTATAACTCGCAGGCCACCGGAGCAGCCGTGACGACGCCACCTTGCGGCATCACTCTTCTGGACCACCAACAGGGGGCCAATCTTATCGACTTTGGTTTTCAGGTCAGCGATCGCTTTATTCAGCTTACTGCGCGGGCAACCGTTCAGTCTGCCAATAGGGGATCCACTGCTGTTGGCGCGTTCATAACGTTCGACGTAGGGGAAGAAGCAAACGCAAATCAAGTATGGGTCGAGACCATTAACACCAATGGGCAAGGTGGTGGTCTTGATGGCAGCGTGGACGCGCCCTTCTACATTTTTGTTTACTGATCCACGGCGATGGCAGAAAGAAATCTCACGAAGACTTTGATCACAACGGCGCAGCCAGAAGAATACAAACCAAGAAAACAGTTGGAGGTCTGCGGCAACTGCTATGGCATCGGCACCGCATGGTGCAGGCGCGTACACGCATCATGAATCAACTGCAGGCCGTCGCTCTGAACGAAGGGGTGCGCTATAAGAAGAGGTTTTGGCGGGAATCGGGACGGGAACAACTAGAGGCATTCCGGTTAGCGCCATGGGCCACCTGGCGACGAAAGGATCTACTGAAGTTGCTGGATGGGCTGAACCCGACGATTGCCGAGCTGACGCAAGCGATCGAGCAGGAAGTGGAGAAATCCCGGCAGCGTAGCGGTTGAGAACTCACCCTGGAGTATCCACAAACTCGAATATCTTGGTGACGCAGTGCTGTGTGCATTGGCAGAGCTAGAACCGTAAAGACTCCGAATTGGCAGTACGATGACAAGCGCCATCCAACGCAGAATTCTTGTGCAGTCAAAGCCCGCACGCCCATCGGACCAGAGGCGGTACGATCTCGCGGTGTCACGCTGCCCGAATGCGGACCAGAGCTTAAGCGTGATTTCCCAACAGCCACAACCGAAGCGACGTTTCTCGACCGTCACTAGAGGCTAGATAGCGCTTTAGCAGGCTGCGGAAAAAAGGACGGCGCGAGTTAGATGCAGTCCAGGTTTCGTGATTTTGTGAGTCAAGGAAGGTTTTGGTTGCATCCGCTGGTGTCCCGCGGATTCATATTCGGCCCTGCGAACACACTGCGACCTCAGCTTACGTCGCTCGAATCGCCAGATTCCTCATACGAACTAAGTTGTAGGCCGCAGCCGCCGAAGCACTCTTCAACGCGTTTCCTTTTCCTCTGACTGACGGCATATCCGGCGTGCTGCGTCGTACGAGCATCAATGGCGCTCCCACCTGGCCGCTCCAGGTTTTGGGCCACGTGCGGCGTGACCTTTAAGTGGCGACACTCAGCCACGAAGTCCGCCGTGTCGTATGCCTTGTCGCCTCCCACGGTTACTTGTCTCGTGCCCGGAATCTGTTCCAGCATCACCAGCGCGGCATCGCGCTCCGCCGTTCCGTTGGCCTCGAACACCTCGGTGTTCACGATCAGTCCGTTGCGGTTCTCCACCAGCAGATTCCCGTTGTAACTCAGCTTGGCTTCTTTGCCCTTGCCTTTGCGTGCCATCTTCGCATCCGGGTCCGTCTTCGATGCATGCGTCTGGTTCGACCGCTTCTCCCCGTGGAAGTCTACCGTCGCATTGCCCGGATCGTCCGGCGGAGCCGTGGGCTTGCCATCCTTTCGTTGATAACTCTTCACACTCGCCCACGCTTCCAGTAGGGTTCCATCCACGGTGAAGTGCTCGTCCGAGAGCAGACTCCGTTCGCGGGCCTGCTGGAGCACGGCCTGGAAGAAGGCTTCGGCAATGTCTCCATCGAGTAGGCGCTCGCGATTCTTGGTGAACACGGTCACATCCCAAATGGCGTCATCCATGTTCAAGCCCACGAACCAGCGGAACAGCAGATTGTAGTCCAGTTGTTCCATCAGCATCCGCTCGCTGCGCACCGAGTACAGCGCTTGCAGCAGGAGCGTCCGCAACAATTTTTCTGGCGCAATCGAAGGGCGCCCAGTTTTGGCGTACAGCTTGTTGAACCGCGGTTGCAGATCCCGCAATGCGTCATCGGTCATGGCCCGCAATGAACGCAAGGGATGGTCCTGTGGAACTCGCTGCTCCGGGCTGATATAGCTGAACACGTCCAACTGCTGCTCGTCTTTTCCGCGCATGCCTTCTTCTTATCAGGTTGCGTTGTGGAAACAAGAGGGTTTTCTGGTACTGGGTCCTTTGGCTTAATATCTCTACAAACCGGAGCGCTCGAACGATGGCTAGAGAACTTAGTACCGGAACCTGCGAGCACTGCCAGCAACCGTTCGGGTACTGGCTTGCACATTGCGGATTCGGAGATTGTGTTTACGCCTACTGTGATTCCTGCGGCAAAACGACCATCCTCTCTCTGTGGGACAAGCGCATGCCGAAGCTGCCGGACTGCCCGGGCCAACAGGAGATGTGTTCTGCCATGGAGCAATACGTGCAGCCTTGCGAGTGCGGTGGCAGTTTCAGGAGAGGTTCGGCACCACGGTGCCTACACTGTAATGAACCGTTATCCGCTGAACTTGCCACCTCCTACACCGAGAGTAACGCGCCGGGTACGAAGAAAGGCTGGCATTGGCAACGGAATTGGAGCGGGCTCTACTGCATCGTCATCGACAACAAAAGGGTTGACAACAACTTCCGATAGATGAAACTGAGCTGCCGAGGATAAATCCGTTCTCACCAACGTTTCGAACCGAGTTTTTCCGCAACCTGCTAGTGAAACGAGCAAGTGGTAAGTAGTCCAGGCAAATAGGACCGCGACAATGATCATACTAATCCCAACCACCCACTTAGTCTGCTGGAAGCTGGCATCCAGTGTTGACAGTTACTCCTCCGACAGCCGAACCGAGGGCTTCGGTACCTGCGACCAAGTGCAGAGCAAACCGCGGACGACGAATGCAACGAATGCCTTTGCTGCGAATTGAATTACCCGTCCATGTGCGCGGCTTGTTTGTGGTCGCAACATTATCAGGTCAGGTTGCGGCCACGCAATCCAAAACCAGATTTCGTCAAATGAGAAGGGAGCCATCCCCGAAAACTCCATTTCGCGACCAGAGAACCGATCGGGTTAACGGCCCTGCACCCTGAGATTGTGCAATTTTGAACAGACAGAGTTGAGACACTCCACTACTCTCGGTAAGCCTAAAGTACGAGGTTTTTTGGGGGGGAAGGAAGAAGTACTCGGATGCCTAGGGTTTTACTGGCAGAAGACGATGACGCTGTCCGCGGGATGCTGCGGGTAGCACTTGAACGCGATGGCTTCGATGTAGTCGCCGTAGCAAACGTATGCGAAGCGCTGAGCCGCATCGTCGCAGAAGATTTTGACGTTCTTCTGTCCGATCTGCACATGCCGCACGCCGGTGATGGCTTTACCGTCGTCAGCGCCATGAGGCACATGCATCCCGGGGCTGTAACGCTGGTGCTCAGCGGGTACCCCGAGGTCGATGAAGCATTGTCAGCCATCCGGATGCAGGCGGATGAGGTTCTTGTTAAACCAATCGAAATCCCTTCACTCCGGGAAATTATCCACCGGAAACTAGCCAACCCCGTTCCTCACAGGCCGTTGCTCACACAAAGTGTGGCTTCCATTCTGGAGCATAACCTTGATGTGACGATTCAGGGCTGGATGGCACTGGTAGACCACAACGAAGAACTGACTTGTGTCCCATTAAGCTTTGAGGATCGCACCGGCCATCTTCCCAATCTCATCGCTGATCTGGTTTACCGCTTACGACTTCCGCGAACTGAAAAAGCCGAGATATCCATCCCGGCGCGTCGGCACGGGGATCTGCGGCGTCAGCAAGGCTACACTGCCGCGATGGTAGTCGAGGAATCTCGGATCTTGCAGGTGAGTATCTTTAACACACTACAAAATAACCTGGACAGAGTGGATTTCAGCAAAGTGCTGCGCGACGTAATAACCATCGCAGATGAAGTGGACTCTCAATTGAAACAGGCCGTGCTTAGCTATGCCGAGACCAGCCGGGCAGCCTAGTCGGCGGCCTAGCTGTAGCACTCGAACCTCCATGGCGTGCGACTTTCGGGCCAGCAATCGGCCGCTGGGAAGTCTGCCGCTGACAATCGCCGAATTCTCCCGACCAACGGGCAATACATGAAGTTGGCTGCTTTTCGGGATCTGTACCAGCAAAAGTGCTGCTCTGTACTTTACTTCATCGCTAGTCCGCAAACCGGAGGCGATTCGGTTGTTGGCGATAAATCCTATAGCACTCGTTGACCCGGAGGCCGGGTGTTTTGAGTGTAACTGATTCCATGACAATGTCGGCTCCGTAGACCCAAGTAAAGTTGGTGGTGTGCAACTAACCCAAAAAGCTCGGGGGAGAGGAGCCGATATGTTGATTAATAGGTGCGATTATCACCTGGTCTTCACAGCAAATTGCTTTTGTGGACGCAGACACGGGAGAGTTCCAGGAAAAACGGCTGACGCATCGCGAGGAGACGCAAAAAGGGACCTAGCTGGCATAGAAAAAAGTCTCACCGCGCTGAAGTGCCTTGATCGCATATGGCAACTTGCTAATTTCCGACTTTGACATGGCTCCACGCAAACCCGCGCTGCGAGCCAATTCCATGATCTCAGAGGAAAGGTTCAAAGTGACAAGCAGGATTGGGATGTCTGTACCAGACTTGGCGATTTCTTGTGCTGCTCGTACACCATCCATCTGCGGCATCGAGAAATCCATCAATATGAGGTCGGGAGCAAGCTGTTGCGCCTTTTCTACGGCATCAACACCATCCACAGCTTCGCCACAGACCCGCCAGTCTGAATTCAGTTCGAGCAACGTGCGCAGTCCGCATCGAATGGATAGGCTGTCGTCTGCAATCAAAATTCGCGTCATAGTAGGGCTCCGTTTAGTAAAGCAATACAAGAACCTGTGCGGCCTGTAATGAGGTTTTGGCAAGAGTGGATGGCAGGAGAAGAGAGTGAGGAACCGAACTTAGGCCCTCAAGGCACAACAAACTGAATCACTAAAAGGGTGACAAGAATTGCGAACGCGATGCGCCATCTGTCCTTCGTTCGGTACATACAGGACCGCCTTGGTCTTTACAATCCGCATAGGGTAGCGTTAGTTCATGTGAAAATCTGTTCAATTCTGGACAGTCGCACCATCAATGCAGGAACAGGACAGAAATGACACAAGAAGTCTCGATGTGGTGCAAACATCCAGAGAGAATTTCGTCACATCGGGGAAAATGCGGCCGGAGAAGCCGTAAAACGAAACCGGCTTTTCAATCGAAGTAGGCGTTTAGCGTTGCCACGTTTTTCTAACCTAAGCGTACCTGGTGGTGAGTTGGTCCGGCTCGGCACACAAGTTCAGTAATTTCTCCTGCGCAGCGAACATGACCCGTGTTTCGACTCCTCGTAGATTTCGATTTGCGAATGATCATGCCCCATGTGGCACTGCACACAGGTGCTGGGCAGTCGCGCCAATGGGACCGAACTGGTATGCCGCGAATGGCAGGCTGTGCACGTGCACCAATGGTTCCATCAGCATTCGGTTTGCCTACGCTGTGGCATTGATCAAATCTGCTGGCCATCGCCGATCCGCCCTCGGCTTGCACAAAAGGGATGCGGCGGACGCTGGGTTCCGCAGGGGTGATACTTCTCGGAAAAAGCTACCTGTTCTGGCGTCAGACCTTTTTCCCCATAAATCGCCGCCCACACCGGCGCTGCATGGTCGGCCGCGCACAAAACTGCTGATAGATCTCTTCATGGCAACTGTGGCAGTTGCCAGCGGCAGGTGTCCCTTCACAATCACAACGGCGTGATGGTCCTGTTTCTCCAGTCCCGCACCCGGCTGATGGCAGTCCAGGCAATTGATGCCTTTCTGCGCCTGCCGGCTCATCTCGTATTCATGCACCACAGAATACTGCAAGTCGCGATTGGCATTCGTCGCACTTGCCAGTCTCCGCGATCAGCTCGCTACCTACGCGGCTGCGCGGTTTCCACTCGGGCGGGGCACGGCTGATTAGAAATCCGGCAACGATCAGCGAGGACGAAATCACGAGCGCAATGAAGACCGACCGAAAGGACATGCCGTCCTCCGCGCTCACTGCTAAGTAAACGGTTGAGTTGCAAGGTCATGCTAAGTCCATCACAAGATGATTTCTAGTTCATTCGGTAGAAGAAGCGAAACTCGTGGCGCCCGCTTGCAAACGCTCGGGATTAGCATCCAAGCTCTATGTCAATTCGGAGCAGTGTCATCTCGACAACCGATTAAAAGATCTCTGGGAACGGAAATCAAAACCTCCGAATGAGGTGCCGACTACTTAAAGCCGGGAAAAACATCTCTGGGCCTAGTCATTGAGACCGGAAGTGTTCGAAGAAACAAGCGAAAACAGGAACAGCAAGGTACCCGACACAAAACATAGTCCGCCAATCACCGCAAATGACATGAAAGAAGCAGCAGTGTTCCACAAAAGGCTCAGCGCCTCAATTACCAGGCCGAAGATCAGCAGAATTCCAGAAATTCGGATTTTTCGTAGCATCGATATTCCTTTGCCTCCCGTTACTCCGTAGGCTTCCAAAACTTCTCCTGACCGAGTTTGTCGACGGGATGGAATGTGTCATGGCAGCCGCTGGTCGTACAAGAAAGTTTGTTCGATTTCAAATCGCCCATCATTGAGGTGTGCGTTGGACTGTCTTCAAAGGACCGCGCCCCGGCGTGGCAGTGCAAGCATTCCCGGTTATTGTACGGGTGGTAAAGGTGAATCGGGTGCATGGGCGTCCCGAGCCAGTAGATGTAGACGTGGTGCAAGCCATTCAGTTTGGCTTGAATCGTACCGAACATGGCGTAATCGGTATGGCAGGTGTAACAGGCCTTGTCGGCGGGAACACGGTGATTTTGGAAATGAGCGGCCGGAATGTAGGAGGGATCGTCCACGTACAAACTCCTCCCGTAGGGTTCCATAATGTGGCATGAAAGGCAGAATTGTGTTTGTTCCGAGCGTTCCATGTGCTGCGATGCGCCAACCCCCGCCGCTACTACTGGAACAATGAAAAGGGCAAGAAATGCTACGATCTTGCCCTCGCGGGACGCAGTGATCGAGGGACGGATCACCACCACCAGGATCAGCAGGATACTGGCGCCAATTAAAACAAACACAAGGGTCTGCGGACTGATCATCAGTATGAGTACTCTGCGCGGCCTGGAAGCATTATGGTTCGCAGCCAGTTGCACTTCTGTTCCGGCGACTATTTTTGCTTACTCAATTCCCTGATATAAGCGACCAGGTCCTTAATTTCAGGTTCCTTCAGGCTTTTGCCATAGGCGGGCATTTTGTTCTTTCCGGCGGTGACGATTGTTACGAGATCCGTATCGCTCTGTTTCGTCACTTCGTCAGAACCAAAATCATGCGCTCCCAGCGCCTTGCCAGCACCAGTGTTTGCCTTTCCGTCGGCGCCATGGCATCCGGCGCACTTGGCCTTATAGGTTGCCGCCGCACTCTGGGCGCGCGCTGACGATGGCAAGAATAGAGTACTCGCTAATACAACTCCGATAACAGCAAACGGCAAGGTCATATTTTTCATGTTTAGCTCCATTCGATGGAAAGCGTCTCTGCATTCCTTCGTTTGCCATTCTACCTCCGTGATGCGTTTTCCCCCGAGGCTCCAGTCAGAAAACTAGAAAATTAGAATGCATAGCGGAGAGACTCCGTTAGCGAGTTGGCGTGAAAATAACGTGGCGCTGTGGGCCCGACAAACGAACCTTCACCGTACTGGTAATAATTCCAGGCCATGTTGAAGGCCAGCTTGTGGCCAATATCCACGCTCAGGCCGGCCACCGGTTGGTGGAACTTGTACTGCGATGAGCCGAGAGGCTGCAGAATATTAAACTGCGGTACGCTGCCGTCAACACTGGTGATGCTGTAGCCGACGTTGGCCATAACCCGCTTTGCCGGCTTGAACCTGATGTCGGCCATTCCAAAATTAGTGTGGTTGGTGTAGTTCGAGTTGGCCAGCAGAGGATTGGCCGGATCGTTCACCGCGCAAAATGAAGTGCTGCCATTGGCGTTAGCTACGAAGGGAAGGATCACCCCGGCTGGCGGAGTATCGTTGAAGCAGATCAGGGCATTCTGGATCACGCTGTTGAAGTTGTACGCCAGATCCAGTCCGAAGCGTTCGCGCGGCGCGAGCGATGCGGTCAGCCCGTAGTTTTGGTTGTGGCCCACATACTGGGTCTGCGCATCGGCATTGGATTGTTGCAGGATGTTGATGGATCCGCCAAAGGTCGCCCACGAGCGCGGTGTGTAGGTCGTCTGGAATCGGTAGCGCGCTTCCTGGCGTGGCGACAGACGGACGAACACGGCATTGTAGTTCGTGTGCTCCAGATCAAAGTTCAATCGCAGGGCATGTGTCGGCCGAGTCCAGAATCCAAAGAGTGCCGTTTTCTCCAGGCCCACAAAATGGTCCACGTCTCCGGGAAGAAAATCAATGAAGTGGTTGAACTCCCGGTCGCCATAGCGGTAACCGATGCGTGCCCCGGCTTTTGTCGAAAAGTCCCAGGCCAGTTCGGTCTGATTTCTCGTCCAGGTCTGGTTGAAGGACGACAGTTGAAGGGTTGGTATCGTCGTAGGCATGGTAGCGCTCAGCG
>Ga0185299_10003789_pt1 | contig 19294 bp, 9 predicted proteins | sample PaiPotPPA55metaG_FD_128002 | JGI IMG/M metagenome (GOLD analysis project Ga0185299, IMG submission 128002) | Iron sulfur acid spring bacterial and archeal communities from Banff, Canada, to study Microbial Dark Matter (Phase II) - Paint Pots PPA... ...
AATGCTTTCCTTATGAACGTCCATGCCGATATATTTAGTGCTAGTCATAGAGGGTGTTCCTTTCCGTAGGGATGAGCCAAGCACTCAAACCCTACTCCAAAGGGGCGCCCTTTTATAATGTGTGAAATCTCGCCAAAATCAGATGCGAGGTTACGCGATTAATCTAAAGTTGTGCCAATTGTGTGGCTTCATCGTGCGGCTCGGATGAGGCTGGGCTAAACTATGCGGGCCATGAGCGTCATCGACGAAGTGCTCGCAGCAAACGAGATTTATTCCCGCACCCATGAGTTGCGCAAACTGACGCCGCGTCCAGCGCGCAGCCTGGCGGTCCTGACCTGTATGGATACCCGTCTTTCGATTCGCACTCTGGGGCTGAGCACGGGAGACGCGCACATCATCCGTAATGCCGGGGGCATCGTTACGGAGGACAGTCTGCGGTCGTTAGTCGTATCACACTATCTGCTCGGCACTGAGGAAATCATGGTTATCAATCACACCGATTGCGGATTGATGCACACCAGCGAGCAGGACTTGCGCACCAGAATTCAGCATCGCACCGGGACGGCCGCTGTTGCTCCCGCCTTCTTCTACGCCTTCCAAAACATCGAAGAAAATGTCCGCCACCAATTGCAAAAGCTCCGCACCCATCCCTGGATTCCAGAGAGTGTCGCGGTCCGCGGCTTCGTCTACGACGTCACCACTGGACGCCTGCGCGAAATTAAAGACGCCTGACCGGAGCCGATGCTCAGAGCATTCGTTCGGACTACGACGTCCTGACCTCTCGAATATTTCGTCGTCCATAGAATCTACGCACAGCCGCGTACGTGCAGACAACCGCCAGCGCCGGGACGATAATGGCTGCATCCTTATTTGCCGCAGGTATCAGGAACAGCAAACTGAAGGAAATCGGTATGGAAAGAAAAACAAGTAGATACCCCCAACGGCCCCACTCGCCCACTCCGAACAACATCATCACAGCACCAAGCAATGAGAGCGGTATGGATAGAAAGGGAGTAATTTCGCCATTTTCATGTCGGATAGATGTAAGCCAGTCCAAGAGCATGACCCAAGCTCCAATCATTACAAGGAGGCCCAAGACACCGAAAAGGACAAATCGCACCGACACCCAAGCCTTTTTCCAAAATACGTCCGGCACCGTTGTGTTGCTTGTTTTAAGGTTTGCTGCAAAGAAAAATCCAAGAACCAGCCCGATGCTCGCTCCAATCAGAGCATGTTCAAGAGGGTGCTGTGACTCAGACTTGCCGTCAGTAATGAGATAGACCCCAACTGTCATTCCCAGAGTCCATCCCACAATCTTTATTATTTTTGCCTTCATGTTCTCTATGCTCAGAGAAGCGAACAAATCCTCTAACGACGAGCGTAGTTGGCATTTATTTTCGTGTCTAGCGAGTTGCCGGGGTAATGGCGCTATTGAGCAATGCCTGATAAACGCTGCGGGGTAACCGGAAGCTGACCCACTGGCATGAGGACTATTGACAGGGGCGGAATTGAACGATATTGTCCCGCTTAATAATTTAACAGGTCATCAACACCTGTAGACACGCCGATGCCCTGAGATGTGAGGCAAGCCCACCTCGCAACCCGTGGAGCTCCGCCTCCAGACCAACGTCCCTGGAGGTATGACATGCAGCGTCGCCGCCTGTTTCTCTTCGTGTGTATTTGCTGCGCGTACTTCCTCGCGCGCGTGCCGATGCAAGTAATAAATGCCGACGAATGGCAGCCCATCTCGCCGGCGGAACTGCAAATGACCAGCGTGCCGGAAGCGCCGGGCGCGCCTGCGGTGTACTTATACCGCCAGGTGGACCGCGACGATATCGGTAACCATCAATACAACTATTTCCGCATCAAGATCCTGACGGAAGAAGGGCGGAAGTACGCCAACGTGGAGATTCCGTTTTTCAACGGGAACGAAGATGTGCATAGCATCAAGGCGCGCACCATTCGACCGGATGGCTCGATCGCCAATTTCGAGGGCAAGCCCATCGATAAGATGATCGTCAAGGCCAAGGGCGTTAAATACATGGCCAAGGTCATCGTGCTGCCGGATGTGCAGGTGGGCAGCATCATCGAATATCACTACATGAACCAGCTCAAGGAACATTACGTTTTCGATTCCCACTGGATTTTGAGCGAAGAACTGTTCACCAAAAATGCGAAGTTTTCGCTGAAACCCAGCAACTATTTCCCGGTGCGCTTCAGTTGGCAAGGGCTGCCAGGGGGAGTTGCTCCCAAGAATGACCCGGGCTTAGTGCACCTGGAAATCAATAACATCGCGGCGTTTCAAACCGAAGACTACATGCCGCCACAAAATGAATTAAAGGCCCGTGTGGATTTTATGTACAGCGAAGAGACCGAGATGCAAGCCGATAAATTCTGGAGAAAGATCGGCAAGAAATCAAACGACGAGGTGGAACGGTTTGTGGGCAAGCGCAACGCCATGGAACAAGCGGTGGCGCAAATCGTGTCGCCCAGTGATACGCCGGAAGTGAAACTGCAAAAGATCTACGCCAGAGTGCAACAGCTCCGCAACACCGGTTATGCAGCGGAGACCACCGAGCAGGAAAAGAAACGCGAAAAAGAGAAGGCCATAAAAAACGTAGAGGATGTGTGGAAGAGCGGCTCCGGGAGCGGCCGGGAAATTACCTGGCTGTACCTGGCGCTGGTGCGCGCAGCGGGCCTGGAAGCTTATCCGGTGCTGGTGTCTCGCCGAAATGAATATTTCTTCACGCCGCAAATGATGGACCCACACCGCCTTAACGACAACGTAGTGCTGGTCAAACTAAACGGGAAGGATACTTTTTACGATCCCGGAACGGCCTACACGCCTTTTGGGATATTGCCGTGGCCGGAAACGGCGGTACAGGGTTTGCGACTGGATAAGGACGGCGGAGCGTGGGTGACTACCACCGTGCCGGACAGCACCGTCTCGAATATCGCGCGCAAAGCCGATTTAAAGATGACCGACCAAGGAGCACTGGAAGGCAAAGTGACGGTGACTTTTTCCGGGCTGGAAGCACTTTCGATGCGGCTGGAACTTCGCAATGAGGACGAGACCACGCGCACGAAATATATTGAAGATGTCGTGCGGGAATTTATTCCCGTGGGCATCGACGTGGACCTGAAAAATAAACCCGACTGGAGCAGCTCCGCGCCGACGCTCGTCGGCGAATTTGAGATCAAGGTGCAGGGTTGGGCTTCCGCGGCCGGACACCGGGCGCTGATCCCGGTAGGACTCTTTGGCGCGCCCGAAAAACATGTGTTCGAACACGCTGCCCGAGTGCACCCCATTTATTTTGACTTTCCTACCGCGCGCCTCGATGACGTGACCATTGAGCTTCCGCTGGACTGGAAAGTGAACAGCGTTCCGCCGGGCCACAAGGATGAAGGAAGAGTTTGTTCCTACAACACCACCGCGGAGAACAAGCAGGGAACTCTGCACCTGACGCGCAACCTGAACATCAATATGCTGGTGTTGGACACAAAATATTACGGCGCGTTGAGGAAATTTTTCCAAACGGTGAAGACCACTGATGAACAACAAATCGTTGTGCAGCCTGGCGGCATTTCTGCGTCCAACTAGCTTGCGCCAGACTCCCATTTTTCAGGCGAGCACGTTGCTTGGCGGAATGTTGGCGTTTTGCCTATTAATTGGGCCAACTCCCGCGTCCGCGAATGACGCACCGGCATGGATGCACGCGCTCGTGAATGTGCCGCTACCCGAGCATGACGATAAGACGGACGCGGTGATGTTGTATTCGGAATATATTTTCACTGTGCAACCCAACGGCAAAATTAAGCGCATGAAGCGCGCCGCGTACAAAATTTTGCGCGTGGGTGGGAAGAGCTATGGCGTGGTCAGTGCCGATTTCGACGCTGACACGCGCATCACCTTGCTGCGCGGCTGGTGCATTCCGGCGCAAGGGAAAGATTATGAAGTAAAAGAAAAAGATGCTGTGGAGACGTCGGTGGGCGTAGCCGGCGGAGAATTGATCAGCGACGTGCGGCTTAAGGTTTTGCAGATTCCCGCGGCTGACGTGGGAAACATTGTGGGCTACGAAGTGGAGCAGGATTTGCGGCCCTACGTTTTGCAGCGCGAATGGCTGTTCCAGCAGCCCGTGCCCACCGTGGAAGCGCGATACACTTTGCAACTTCCGCCTGGATGGGAATACAAGGCAGTATGGGTCAATCACGCTGAAATCACGCCAGCCTCGGTAGGAAATAACCAGTGGCAATGGGTGGTCAAGAATGTTCCCGCGGTCAAGATCGAGAGGGAAATGCCGCCTTGGCGAGGTGTCGCGGAACAAATGGTTCTGGCCATTATTCCGGCGGGTGGGTCGCAGAACCGGGGCTTTCAGAACTGGGACGACATGGGAATCTGGCAGGCGGGCCTGACGCGCGGGCGCCGCGATGTTTCGCCGGAGATTAAGCAAAAAGTAGCGGCACTGACCGCCTCAGCAACTACTCCCCTCGAGAAAATGCGCGCGATCGCGACGTTTGCGCAGCGCGAGATTCGCTACGTGGGATTGGAGTTGGGAATTGGCGGCTACCAGCCGCACCCAGCACCGCAAATTTTCGCGCATCGCTATGGCGACTGCAAAGACAAGGCCACGCTGGTAAGCGCCATGCTCACGGAAATAGGCGTGGAGTCCTACTATGTGGTGATTAATTCCGAACGAGGTGCGGTCACAGGCGCAACGCCGCCGCAAATTGGAATTTTTAATCATGTCATTCTGGCCATTAAATTACCTGAAGGAGTTTCTGATCCTTCACTGGTGGCTTTCCTGAACGATACAAAACTCGGCAAATTATTGATTTTTGATCCCACCGATGAGATGACCCCGTTCGGCCAATTGCGCGGCGCGCTGCAAGCCAACTACGGTTTGCTGGTGACGCCTACAGGAGGAGAACTGGTGGAATTGCCGCAGTTGCCAGCGACTCTGAACGGCACGGAGCGGATCGCCAAACTTAAATTGGATAATAAGGGCACGCTGAGCGGAGACATTCGTGAAATTCGCCGCGGCGATCCGGCGGTACGGCAACGCTACACGCTGCAAGGCGTTTCTCAAGACCGCGACAGAATCAAACCCATTGAGGCGGCGCTGGCCAACTCGCTGGGCACTTTTCAGATCACCAAAGCTTCGATAGGAAATCTGGCGCAAACCAATTTGCCCTTCGTGTATGACTACTCGCTTGTGGCGGAAAATTATGCGAAATCCGCGGGGGATTTATTGCTGGTGCGGCCGAGGGTGATGGGATATGAATCGCAGAATTTCATGGAAACCAAGGAAGCGCGAAAATATCCCGTTGAATTTGCCGGACCCTGGCGCAACACCGATACGTTTGAAATTGCGCTTCCAGCTGGATATGAAGTAGACGACTTGCCTCCGCCGGTCAACGCGGATTACAGTTTTGCGAGCTATCACAGCAGGGCGGAAGTCACCGGCAAAACTTTAAAATACACCCGCACATTTGAAATTAAGGAGTTGAGCGTGCCGGTCAGCAAGGCGGAAGAACTGAAAACGTTTTATCGAGTGATCGGAAATGACGAGCGGAATACCGCGGTTCTGAAGCCCGGTCCGAATTAAATCAGCGCGCGTTCCGCCCTCTCGTTCGCAAGCAAGGTAAAAACTCAGCCTAATTTTGCGAGGCGCTCGCGGACTAGGTCGCTGAGCGCTTTGCCGTCGACGGATTTGCCTTCGAGCGCGGATTTTGCCGCTTTCACTACTGCGCCCATTTGCTTCATGGAATTGGCGCCGGTTTCGGCGATGGCTTTGTCGATGGCGGCGTTCATTTCGTTGCTGCTGGCGCTGGCGGGGAGATAAGTTTCAAGGATGGCCAGCTCTTTCGTTTCTTTGTCAGCGAGTTCCGGGCGATTGCCCTTGGAAAATTGTTCGATGGATTCCTTGCGCTGCTTGACCAGCGTTTGCAGAATCTGAATGGATTCGGCCTCGTCCAGTGCGCGAATTTTTTCCACTTCTTTGTGTTTGATGGCTGCTTTCATGCCGCGCAACACACTCAGGCGTAACTCGTCCTTGGCGCGCATGGCGTCCACCAAATCCTTTTGAATCCGCTCAGACAGACTCATCACCGGCTCCTCAATTTGGTTCGTAAGCGCTGGCCGCTTTCGCGCAAGATATTCGTAATGCAAAATTATCACACAATGTTCGCCGCTTGCATTGACACTGCGGTAAGGGCTCGCTACCGTTGATGGTTAACGATACACAAAAATTCCACCACATAGGCGGAGAAGAAGCGCATGAAAGTAATTGTTGCGGACAAGATTAGCGCGCGGGGTGTGGAGTTGCTCAAGGAGCAGCCCGGCTGGAACGTTGCCTTAACTACAAAAGACAATTTGGTGGCAGAAATCGCTGATGCCCAGGCGCTGATTGTGCGCAGCGCCACAAAGGTCACCTCCGAACTCTTGGATAAAGCGCCTAATCTGCGCTGCGTGGGACGGGCCGGCGTGGGCGTGGACAATATCGATCTGGAAGCCGCCACCAAGCGCGGCATCATCGTCATGAGCACGCCTGGCGGAAACGCGGTGAGCGTAGCGGAGCACACTTTCGCGCTGATGCTTTCGCTCGCGCGCCAGGTGCCGCGGCTGGATAAAGCCATTCACGAAGGCCGCTGGGAAAAATCGAGCGCCGCGGGCATGGAAATCAGCGGCAAGACGCTGGGGCTGATTGGACTTGGGCGCATCGGAAGCGAAGTGGCCCTGCGCGCGGAAGCGTTTGATATGCGCGTTCTGGGTTACGACCCGTACATCAGCGAAGCGGCGGCCAAGGAATTTTCCGTGGAACTGGTGCCGCTGGATCGCTTGTTGGCGGAGAGCGATTTTGTTTCGCTGCACACCGCGCTGAGCCCGGCAACGCAAAATTTGATCAACGCGGAATCGCTCGCGAAGATGAAAAAAGGCGCGTTCATCATCAACGCCGCGCGCGGTGAGTTAATCGAAGAGGCCGCTTTGGCTGAAGCGTTAAAGAGCGGGCACATCGGCGGCGCGGGCCTGGACGTCTTCGCCGTGGAACCGCCAAAAAATTCGCCGCTGGTTGGATTGCCGAATGTAATCGCCACGCCGCATATCGCGGGATCCACGACAGAAGCTCAGGAAGAAGTGGGCACGCAGGTGGCCGTGCAGGTGAAAGATTATCTGGCCGACGGAATCATCAGGAACGCCGTGAATCTGCCGGTGCTGTCCGCGGAGCAATATCGGCGGGTGCGCCCGTACATGGAACTCGCGGAACGCTTGGGCTCGCTGGTGTCGCAGGCATCCGACACACGCCCGTCGAGAATTCGCATTCGCTATGCGGGAGAAGTTTCGGAGGTGGGCACGCACTTGCTGCGCAACGCGGTATTGGCGGGCGTGTTAAACGCCGTGCTGGATGAAAAAGTAAATGTAGTGAATGCCCCAGCGATTGCAACCGCGCGCGGCTTGAAAGTAGAGGAAGAAACGCGCAAGCGCGAGCACGGCTTCCCCAACACTTTGGAAATTTCCGTGCTGCCTCAGAGCGGCGCCTCGCAGGAAGGCTTCAGCGCCGAGGGCACGGTATTGTTTGATGGCTCGCCGCGCATTCTTCAAATAGAAGGCATTCCCCTGGAAGCCCAGCTGGAAGGAACCATTTTATATTTGCGCAATCGGGACGAGCCCGGCGTTATTGGGCAGGTCGGAACCATGCTAGGAAAATACGGCGTAAATATCGCCACCTTTGCACTGGGCCGCAAAGCTCCCACGCAAGGCGCGCAAGCAGTTTCGCTGGTGCGCCTGGACGGAGAAGTTTTTAACTCCATCCTGGAACCTATCAGGGGCATTCCGGCGATAACCTACGCAAAGCTGCTGCGTTTAAATTAAATTCCAGATCTGCGTCTAAATTAAACTCCAGTTTCCCGAATCGTCTGAGGACGGACACAGCTATGCGCGCACCTTTCCGCGATCTTCCACGTTTCGTAACCGAAATCTGACCAAACGACGATCACGGAGGCGCAGTTGTCGCAAGAATTATCAAAATTTCAGCTAATTGATATCCACGTTACATCTGCACACGAATAATTACGGAGTCTTTTCGCTCGAATCAAACCACAGGTCATCTCTGCTTTATAAGTGCTTGACATCGAATATCTATTTGTCCTAAAAGCTATGGCATTCGGTGACACTGTCGAGCGGGTGGGGTCCCTGGTCTTATTTGACAAGGTCTGGTGTTTATCCATTTCGCGGGTGTCCTTGCCTGCCGGTCCGTTAAATTCTCTGCGCCGAGATTGCAGTGATGCGAAAGGAGCAGCCCATGCGATGGTCTGCCATTAACAGGAATTTTATTCTGGCTTCAATCGTTTTAATGCTGATGACGGCGGCGTCGTGGGGACAAAACGGCACGACCTCATTGCGCGGCACGGTCACGGATAAGAACGGAGCATCCGTGCCGGGCGCGGTGATTACGCTGGAGAGCCCTAGTTTAGGCATCACCACGTCTGGAAAAACCGATAAGGATGGCGGCTATCAGTTCGCTGAATTGAGGCCCACTACTTACACGGTTACCGTAACTGCGGATGGTTTCGCGACTATCCGGCAAAGCGGATTGCAGTTGCTGATCGCCACACCTGCCACGCAGGATTTCAAGATGGATGTTGCTACCGTCGCGACCACGGTGGAAGTGACTACCTCGGCGCAGACTATCAACACCACCGACGCCACGCTCGGCAATGCGTTTAACCAAACACAAATCGGCTCGTTGCCGTTCGAAGGTCGAGATCCGGCGGGCATGTTGAGTTTGCAACCCGGAGTGGTTAGCGCGGCTGATCCCCAGATACAAAGAGACAATCAAGCCTTCGATAGCCGGAGCGGGTCGGTCAATGGCGCGCGCAGCGATCAAACCAATATCACCCTCGACGGAGTAGACGACAACGACCAGCTCAACGGATACGCCTTCCAGGGCGCCTTGCGGGCCACGCTAGACTCCATCGAAGAGTTTCGCGTCACGACTTCGAACGCCAGCGCTGATCAGGGACGTTCCTCGGGCGGCCAGGTTTCACTTCAGACCAAGAGCGGTACGAATCAGTTCCACGGCACGGGTTACGAATACAACCGGCCCACCAACTTGGTGGCCAATCAATATTTCAATAAATTGGCGCAACTCCAGAATGGCGAGCCCAATAAGCCTCCGTTCTTGCTGCGAAATACTTTTGGCGCGACATTTGGCGGCCCGGTAGTTGTTAAAGATCGCTTCTTCTTTTTCGTGGCCTACGAAGGGCAGCGTCTCAGAGAAAACACTCAAGTTACACGCACCGTGCCAAGCGCCGCTTTGCGCGATGGAGTGATATTTTATCAGTGCGACAATCCTGCAAGTTGCCCGGGAGCTACGGTCCAGGGTTTGAGTGGCGCTTCCTACACCGCACAAGCGGGCTTTAACGCGCTGTCGCCAGCACAAATCGCAACGATGGATCCGAATTGCACCGCTCTTGGGACATGTCCGCTAGGACCGGGCGTCAATCCAAACGTCATCAAAACGTTGAATCAATATCCCCTGCCGAACAGCAACCAACAGGGCTATGGATATAACTACCAGGCTTTCACGTTCTCATCCCCTGCGCCGCAAAAAGAGGACACCTACATTGCGCGGTTTGATTACAACATCACTTCGAATGGCTCGCAGCGGCTATTTACGAGACTGGGCTTACAAAATGATCACGCTGCTGCCGCAGAACAATTTCCCGGGCAGCCGCCCAACACCGTGGATACCAACAATACCAAGGGCATCGTCACTGGATACGCTTGGACGATCAGCCCAACGAAAATAAATAATTTTCACTACGGGTTTATCCGCCAAGGCATAGGGAACAATGGAGCTTCTAGCCAGGCGATCGTAGCCTTGCGAGGGCTGGACACTCCGACCGCATGCATTCCAACTCCAGGTTGCGGTAACACTCGTACCACCAGCGTTATTATTCCCATCCATAATTTCACCGATGACTTCACATTAATCAAAGGAAAGCACACTCTGACCTTTGGTGGTAATTATCGCTTCATCAATAATATTCGCAATTCAGACGCGAACTCGTTCAGCGATGCGTTGACGAATACGGGATTCTTGATACCTACCGGAATTTCTGGAACGGGCGGAAGTTTTGATCCTGGGGCGTTTGGTTTTCCGGCGGTGTCCACCAGCGCGGCCAATGCCTACGACTATCCAATGCTTGCTCTGGCAGGAATCATCACGGAAGAAGATAACACTTACGTGCAAAACAAAAATGGACAGTTTCAGGCGCCAGGATCATTTGTGCCCCGGCACTTCCGGTCGAATGAAGTGGAATTTTACGGCATGGATGCCTGGCGCATTAAACCAAACCTGACCCTGACTTACGGAGTACGCTACTCCTTGTTGCAGCCCCCGTACGAAACAAGCGGAAACCAAGTGGCTCCCAACATAAGCCTGGATCAGTTCTTCCAGACGCGCATGGCCGATATGGTGCAAGGGATTTCCTATTCTCCTAATTTCAGTTTCGATCTGGCCGGGCCCGCAAATGGCAAGCCTGGTTACTGGGGTTGGGACTATAAGGATATCGCCCCACGCTTGTCACTAGCGTGGTCTCCGGGCGCCAAGGAGGGCTTGTTTGGCAATCTATTCGGCGGGCCTGGGAAAAGTTCAATCCGCTTGGGAGCAGGAATTTATTATGATCATTTTGGGGAAGGAATTGTAAACACGTTTGATCAATACGGATCCTTTGGATTCGTAACTTCAGGTTCGCAGCCGCCAGGGACGGTGAGTCTCGACACTGCGCCGCGATACACGGGAATCAATGATCTACCGGCATCTTTGCAATACCCTGCTCCAACTCCGGGTTTTCCAGTGACGCCAGGAAACAATTTCCTGATTTACTGGGGACTGGACGACAAAATGAAAACGCCTTACGCCTACGGTTTTGATTTGTCGTATACCCGCGAATTGAAAGGCGGCTTCACATTTGAAGCTGCCTACGTAGGTCGCCTGGGCCGCAGATTGCTTCAGGAAAGAGACTTGGCTCAGCCAATTAACCTCGTCGACCCGAAAACCGGAGTGAGCTATTGGCAGGCGGTTACTGCGCTGGCCAAGATTTATCGCACCGGGCAGTCCGTGGAACAATTTGCATCGAATCCCAACCTTCCGGCGAATATCGTGCAGTACTGGAAGGATGTCATGCAGCCGCTGCAACCCGGCGGAGCGTACAGCACCGGAGCAAGCTCGTGTGTTGACAGCGGCACGCCAGCGGGCACGAGCAGTCCGTTAGTCGCGGCGTATGCGCTTTTTTGCAGTGGCAACTTCAATGAAACGACTCCGCTATCCTCGTGGGATCTCAGCGGTATTCCCGATGCTAACCTGTCGGGCGTATCGTATTTCCCCGTGAATGGCGCCAATACGTTCTATCAAAATCAATTTGCTTCGCTGTACGCCTGGAGTTCCGCGGGACGGAGCAATTACAACGCCGGGCAATTTATGTTGCGCCACCGCGCCTCGCACGGCTTGACCTGGGATTTTAACTACACGTACTCGAAATCCATCGACATGGGATCGAACGCGGAACGCATCAGCCTGTTCCAGGGATACGGTTATGCAAGCCAAATCATCAACGCTTTCAATCCTGGACAAAATCGCGCGCCTTCCGACTTCGATATGACCCATCAGATCAACTCCAACTGGGTTTATGAGTTGCCGTTTGGGCGAGGCCAGAGGTGGGGAAGTTCGTCGAACTGGTTCGTTAACGGTGTTCTTGGTGGGTGGTCGATTTCCGGCTTATACCGTTGGAGCAGCGGGCTGCCGTTCTCCGTCTCCAACGGCTTTCAATTTCCCACTAACTGGGAGCTCACCGGCCAAGCCAATCTGGTGGGTCCAGCACCGGCCACAGGAGTCGGGACTAACTGCTCCAGCGGCACCTGCAATCCCAACGTCTTTGTAGGCGCCACCGGGGGAACCGGCAGTGCCGTCAATTCCTTCGATTATCCATTCCCGGGGGAGTCCGGCGCACGCAACAATTTTCGTGGTCCAGGTTACTTCGATATCGACGCTGGACTTCGCAAGAACTGGGCTCTGACGGAGCGCGCCAAGCTGGCCTTTGGTTTCGACGTTTTTAACTTGACCAACTCCGTGCGCTTCGACGTTGGGTCGATTATTTATAATGGCAACGCGGCAATTGATAGCGGCTCGGCATTCGGCAATTACGAGAGCGTACTGACCGGGTCCCGGCGCATCGAGATTTCGCTGCGAATTCTCTTTTAGCCACTAGTCGGGCCATCACTCATTTCAAAACGCCGGAGCGTGAAGACGCTCCGGCGTTTTTTTGGTGTGCCGAGCATGTTCGACAGCTTGGAGGTGAAAGTCCTCTTCACAGCCTGATGGAGGTGAAGTGATAGCGAAGCGCAAGGGCCGAGCCGCGAGGCGAGGTCTGAAAGAAGCGTGGAGCAAACGCGCGAGCCGATGGACAAGAACTGGATTTGAGGCCTACGGTGCCGGGCGAGCGAGCCAATGATCGCGAAGCCCACATCCATCAAAGGCACTGGTGGTAAATCCGGCGGTTGTGCGTGGAAGGCGATCGAACTTACCTCGGGAGATCTGTTGCATGTCACGAAATCGTGACTGAGAGTGGAGCGATTCACTCTGACCGTGCGGCAGAAGTCAGCAGCGGGCGTAATAGTCGTGAAAGCGATGAAGGCCCAAACAGCAAGGAGCGGCAAGTAGGACGCAGGACTCGATGAGCGACAAGCGGCAGAAGAACCAGCTAGTGCTGGCCTTTACTGAGGAGGGGAGGAGTGAAGCTCCGAAGGCTTCTCAGGAAGGGACCGAATCGCGCACGGCGAAATGCGAAACCGAACGTCCAGCTCGTCACGAGCAGTTGATGGAAGAAATCTGCGAGCGGGAAAACTGCTGGCAGGCTTACAAGCGAGTCAAAGCGAATAAAGGAAGTTCGGGAATCGACGGCATGAAAGTCGGAGAGCTCTCGGACTACCTGAAGCAGCACTGGCCCTCCATACGGGAACAGCTGTTGCGTGGGACCTACCAACCACAACCGGTAAGGCGAGTAGAAATCCCGAAGCCGGACGGCGGGGGGCGAAAGCTTGGCATCCCGACGGTGCTGGATCGATTGATCCAGCAAGCGGTGATGCAGGTTCTGCAACGCAGATGGGACCCGACATTCTCTGAACACAGTCACGGATTCCGGCCGAAACGCTCGGCGCATCAAGCAGTGGCCAAGGCGCAGCAGTACATCGCCGCAGGCCATCGCTGGGTGGTAGACCTCGATCTTGAGAAATTCTTTGATCGGGTCAATCACGACAAACTGATGGCGGCGATCTCACGGCGGGTGACCGACAAGAGAGTGCTCCGACTGATTGGAGCGTTCTTGAAAGTGGGTGTGCTGGAGAACGGGCTGGTGAGTCCGGCGGAAGAAGGAACACCGCAAGGTGGTCCACTTACTCCTCGACTGAAGCTCAAGGTGAACGAGGCGAAGAGTGCGGTAGCTCGACCGGAAACACGAAAGTTCCTGGGGTTCAGCTTCAGCCTCAACAAGGAGCCAAAGCGGCGCATCGCGCCGAAGGTCCTGCTGCGCTGCAAGCAGAAAATCCGGGAGCTGACGCAACGGACACGAGGAATCAGCCTAGAACAGATGATGAAGGAACTCGCCGCCTATTTGCGAGGCTGGAAGAGCTACTTCGGCTTCTGTCAGACACCCTCGCTGCTGAAAACTCTGGATGAATGGATACGGCGTCGGTTGCGATCCATGATCTGGAAGCAGTGGAAACGCGGGAAGCAGCGGTACGCGAAGTTGCGTCATCTCGGGATCGGTCGGGACCTGGCTGCACCGCTCCCCCTATGCCGATTGCTGCACGCCGATAAAAGATCAAACTGATCAATGCAGCCCTATATTTTTTGCAATTTGCCTGCGGGTATTTCTTTGGCGTTCTTCATAGGCGACGCCTGCCTATCAGTTCAATTCTCACTTCAAGCACTACCATGATTCGAAGGGTAGCAGCTCATGAGTTGGTCCGTCACCAAAGGGACGTGAACCCCGCTTGTGGATTGGCTATAACATTTCTAAGCGCCTAAGAATTTTCTAAATTTATATGAGTATGCAGATGCCGCCATCAAGTATTTCCAGCTATTTGAATATGCAGATGTGATCCGAAGTACAAGTCTCACGTTTTCAACCTCTGGATATGGGCCCATAACTTGCAATTGTGCCTCCAGCGTGCGCGGCTCAAGGCACAGTAGCAGCACCCAGACAAACTAAATTTAAGATAAATGCGAAAGGGAATAGCCATGGGACGCTCTGCCATCAAGAAACACTTTCTCTTAGCTTCAATCGTTTTAATACTGGGCAGCACATTCGCGCGCGCCCAGAACGGGACGTCCTCCCTTCGCGGCACCATCACGGACCCCAACGGCGCGTCGGTCAGCGGAGCGACGGTGGTCATTACCAACCCCGGGATCGGGGTGTCGCTCACGACGACTTCGGATAAGGACGGGAACTACCAATTCATCGAGGTCCGCCCATCCACTTACACGCTAACCGTATCGGCGACCGGATTTAAAACGCTGAGGCAAGCTAACGTGCAACTTTTGGTCGCCACGCCGACAACGGATGATCTGAAGTTGGAGTTGGGCAGCGTGTCCACAACCGTAGAGGTTTCAGGGACGAGCTTAACGGTCAACACGCAAGACGCTACTCTGGGCAATGCCTTCAACCAGAATCAAATTTCATCTTTGCCTTTCGAAGGGCGCGATCCCGTCGGGATATTGAGTCTACAGCCAGGCGTCGTAACGGTCGCGGACCGCGACCAGGTTGACCAAAACTCCGATAGCCGCGGAGGAAGTGTGAACGGGGCGCGAAGCGATCAGACCAACGTCACTTTGGATGGTGTCGATGATAATGACCAGGTTAAAGGCTACGCGTTCCAGGGTGCGTTACGGGCTACGTTGGATTCGCTGGAAGAGTTTCGCGTAACGACGACGAATGCCGGAGCCGATCAGGGTCGCTCCTCGGGCGCACAGGTCGCCCTGGTAACGAAAAGCGGCACCAACCAATTGCATGGAACCGCCTACGAATACAACCGCCCAACCAATTTGGTTGCCAACGACTATTTCCACAAACACTCCGAGTTACAAAATGGCGAAGCGAATGTGCCACCGCGACTGCTGCGCAACACGTTTGGCGGGAGCGTCGGCGGCCCAATCAAGAAAGATCGCGCGTATTTCTTTTTGGCGTACGAGGGCCAAAGGACTAGAGAGAGTTTGCAAGTACAACACCCGGTGCCAAGCCTCGCATTGCGGGACGGCGTGATTCAATATTTGTGTCAGACAAACCCGGACGGATCGTCGAATACGACGGCCTGCCCCGGGGGAACTGTGTCGGTTCCAAGCACCTTGAATCCCGGCCAAACGGACACGTTTACCGTGAAACCCGGTTTCAACGCTCTTACACCGGCACAAATTGCGGTGATGGATCCCAACTGCACAGCCAATGGAACATGTCCGTGGGGACCCGGTGTTAATCCGAATTCGATCTCAACTTTTAACAAATACCCATTGCCGAATAGCAATCAATTAGGGGATGGACTGAACTTTCAGGCAGTCACATTTTCCGCGGCGACACCTTCGAAGCTGGATACATACGTCGCGCGTTTCGATTACAACCTGACCTCCAGCGGAACGCAGCGACTTTTCGCTCGTCTGGGCCTACAAAACGACCATTCTATCCCCACGCAGACGCCAGGAATTAACATTGGTACGAACAGTGGAGCTGAGCAATTCCCAGGACAATCACCATCCCAAGTCGCGACTAACAACACCAAGGGCGTGATTCTGGGCTACACCTGGACGCTCAGCACGACCAAAGTTAATAATTTACATTACGGGTTCGTCAGGGAAGGTATCGGTCTGAACGGGACTGCGGCACCCCAGCCTTATATTGAATTGCGCGGCTTGGACTTACCGTTCAGCCCGTATCGCAGCACCAACTCCACGATTCCGGTTCATAACGTGGTGGATGATTTTAGCTGGACCAAAGGAAAACACACACTGGAGTTTGGTGGCAACTGGCGGTTAATTACGTATAACAAGTTTTCGACGGACGCGTCTTTTAGCGATGCCATTACCAATGCCGGTTTCTTGCCTGCCACTGGATTTGCAAATAAGGGCACAAGCTTCGACCCTGCGGCATTCGGTTTCCCGGCAGTCGATCCAAGTTTTGCTAACGGCTATGACTTTCCGATGACGGCCCTGGCCGGGTTGATCACGGAAGTCGACGCTGCCTACATTCGCGACAAGACCGGAACATCCTTGCCTGAGGGGACTCTGATTACCAGGCACTTCCGTTCCAATGAAGTTGAAACTTATTTGCAGGATGCCTGGCGCATAAAGCCAAACCTGACGTTAACGTATGGCGTGCGCTATTCCTTGTTGCAACCTCCTTACGAGACTAACGGAAATCAGGTTGCACCAAGCATTAGTCTTCACGACTTCTTCGACTCTCGCCTTAAGGGAATGGTACAAGGGCAATCCTTCTCACCCGTTTTCCAAATTGATACCGGTGGCACGGGCGGAAGTGGAAAGCCATTTTGGGGCTGGGACTATAGAGACGTCGCACCGCGCATCTCCTTAGCCTACTCGCCAAATTATAAAGATGGGTTGTTCGGGGCTCTCTTTGGGGGTCCAGGTAAGAGTTCAATTCGTATGGGCGCTGGTATGTACTACGACCATTTTGGAGAATCGATCATCAATACGTTCGATATCCATGGATCCTTTGGGCTGACAACTTCGATATCGACGATTCCAGGTACGGTAGACCCGGATACCTCACCGAGATATACGGGTCCACTTGGAGCAACTAATATCCCCGCGTCCATTACGCCTCCTGGCCCTACTGGTCCGTTTCCGATTACTCCGCCTCTTTCTACTCAGCCGGGAGGATTCGCGATTTACTGGGGCATGGACGACAAACTAAAGACTCCTTACGCCTACGCATTCGATTTGTCGTTTAGTCGCGAACTCCAAGGCGGCTTCGTGTTTGAAGCGGCTTACGTGGGCCGGCTAGGCCGGCGATTGCTGCAGGAACGCGATCTCGGGCAGCCGCTCAATCTATTCGATCCTAAGACGGGACTTAACTACAACCAGGCTATCACTGCGCTTGCAAAGTTGTACCGGGCTTCGAGTCAAGGGGGGAAAGGGGTGAATACTGCCACCTTCAACCCCTCCATGGTGGACCCGAAAGTGGCCCAATACTGGGCAGACATATTGCAGCCCCTGCAGACGGGTGGAGCTTATAGCCTGGGGACAAATTGCGGTGCTGCTTCGGGCTCCACGACAATTGCGGTTGTCGCGATCTTCGATCTCTTTTGCAGCGGCAGTCTAAATGAGACAACACCTCTCGCCAACTTTGACATTGGCGGGATTTCGGACGCTAATATTGCAGGCACGTCCTACTTTCCCGTAAACGGCCCACTCTCTTTCTTCCAGAGTCAATTTGCTTCACTTTATGCCTGGAGTTCCGTAGGGCGGAGCAACTACAACGCCGGGCAATTCACTTTGCGCCACAAGACTACACATGGCCTCACTTTTGATTTCAACTACACATATTCAAAATCGATTGATACGGGGTCGGCAACCGAACGCATCAGCGAGTTTGAGGGGGCTACATTCTCCGGTTCAATTATCAATGCATTTGAACCGCAGCAGCAGCGCGCGGTCTCCGATTTCGACGCTACGCACCAACTTAATACCAATTTCGTCTACGAATTTCCTGTGGGGCGCGGACATAAATGGGGTTCGAACTGGAATCGCCCGATTGACGCGATCCTCGGAGGATGGACATGGTCGGGCCTTGCTCGATGGACGAGCGGTCTGCCTTTCAATGTATTTAACGGCTTTGACTTCCCGACCAACTGGCAGCAGGGCGGATTTGCCGTGGCGCAGGGGAAACCCAAGACCGGTGTATACACGGATTGTGCCGGCGATCCGACAGTTTTCGCTGCGCTGGCGGCGTCTCCGACTCTTTGCGGGAGCAATAACGCTGGAATCGTGAGCAATTTCATCTCTTCCAACTGGAACTTTCCGTTCCCCGGACAATCGGGCTCACGGAATCAATTACGAGGTCCGGGATACTTCGGAGTCGACACCGCTTTGCGAAAGGCGTGGAGGTTCACGGAACGGCAATCCCTGGCCTTTAGCGCGGAAGTATTCAACCTAACGAACTCGGTCCGATTTGACGCGGCTAGCACCCTGCCTGCAATCGACACGGCAGGAAGCTTTGGGACGTATTCCCGAACTCTGACGCGACCGCGCGTAATGGAATTTGCGTTGAGGTACAGCTTCTAAGTGTGCCACGAGCGAACAAGTCGGCGACACACGACTCGTTTGCGTAACTGTGTAATCGATGAAGGGAGGCCCTTCGGAGCCGCCTTACAGGAGGAGGCTTCAAACTACCCTCCGCTGCTGCTTCCTAACAGCCCGTGGTGAAAGCCATTTGTCGAATGCCGACGTGTGCGACGACGGATTCCGTGATCGGTCGACAGTGTAGTATGCGGGATCTATCGTATCGATCTTCACAAACCCCACGACTCGCGCCAACTGGACGGCGTGTCGAACCCGGCGAGCGAGGCATAGATGCTCCACTGACCTTGATGGAGCGCCTCGTGTTGCACGACCTCCCACGTGAACAGCGCAAAGGTGAACGGGGTTCCATCCCAATCGATCGGCGTCTCGATATCGACGGTTTTCAGTACGGTGAGCAGGTCTCGCTGCTTGGGTGAAACTCCCGGGGCTACTTAACATCGCAGAGCCTCAGACGCCGCCTTTTGGGAATTCAATTTTTGCCGAAGGGCGCGATCTGGAAATTAACTTAAGCGAGCGGGCGTCCACACAACTCAAAACGTAGATGTAATTTCATTGGCGGACTTGCGTGGTTATATCGCGGACCCGCAACTTTTTCTACGTATAACACCACTGCCGCTAGTTTCGTGTTGCGGTGCTATGCTAATGTTGTGCTTCCGCTCAAGCCGCTGGTGGGGCCGAGCAGGTTCGGTCGGGGCGTAGCGCAGCCTGGCTAGCGCGCCTGGTTCGGGACCAGGAGGTCGAAGGTTCAAATCCTTTCGCCCCGACCATTATTTCCCCTCTCGATTCAACAATTTACGCTGCGTTTTCAACTTCAGATTTTACTTCGTTTTTACGGACAATACGGACAACATCGGCGATCTTGGGCGGAAGTGCAAAGCCCAGGCCCACCGTTTCTGCTTGTTCCAAACGGAATACGACATCTT
>Ga0185299_10003790_pt1 | contig 19292 bp, 14 predicted proteins | sample PaiPotPPA55metaG_FD_128002 | JGI IMG/M metagenome (GOLD analysis project Ga0185299, IMG submission 128002) | Iron sulfur acid spring bacterial and archeal communities from Banff, Canada, to study Microbial Dark Matter (Phase II) - Paint Pots PPA... ...
TCGCGCCAGCGCCACCGCCACCAGCGACTCCGGCCCCACCCCGCGCGCGATCAACGCCCGCGCCACCCGATTCGCCCGGCCCATCAACTCCCCGAACGACAGCGCACGATCCTCGAACCGCACCGCCACCGCATCCGGACGCTGCCGCACCTGCTCGGCGAGCACATCCACCACCGTCACCGCGGGCACCGGCACCCCCGGCGAATTCCACTCCCGCAGCACCAGTTCCCGCTCGCCCGGGGCCAGCACGTCGATATCGCCGACCACCACGCTCGCATCGGCTACCACCGCGCCCAGGACCCGCCCGAGTCGATCGGTGAAGTCCTGCACGGTGGCCTCGTCGAACAGATCCGTCGCATAGGTGAACGCGGCCGACATCCCCTGTGCTGCACCCTGATCATCGACTCGCTCGGCGAGGGTCAGCTGCAGATCGAACTTGGCCAGCGGCACATCGAATTCCACCCCGTCCACCGCCAGGCCGGGCAGCTCGAACCGGGCCGGCGTCACATTCTGGAAGCTCAGCATCACCTGGAACAACGGATGCCGCCCCGCGGACCGCACCGGCTCGAGCAGCTCGACCAGCCGCTCGAACGGCACATCCGCATGCCCGAACGCCGCAATATCGGTGCCACGCACCGCCGCCAGCAGTTCGGTGAACCGCACCCCCGGAGCAACCTGCGTCCGCAGGACCAGCGTATTGACGAACATCCCGATCAGCTCGTCCAGCTCCGCCTCACCACGCCCGGCGATCGGGGTTCCCACCGCGATATCCCGCGCCCCCGACAACCGCGCCAGCACCACCGTCAACGCCGCATGCATCACCATGAATAGCGTCGAATTATTTTCCTGCGCCACACGATTCAAACCGGCGTGCATTTCGGCGGGAATCTCGAACACCACGGTGGCACCCTGGTTCGATGCGACCGCCGGACGCGGAGAGTCCGCCGGCAGGTCCAGCTGCTCGGGCAGCCCCGCGAGCTCGTCGCGCCAGAACGCGATCTGCTGCGCCAGCAGCGACTCCGGATCCTCCTGCGATCCCAGCACCTCCCGCTGCCACAGCGCATAATCCGCGTACTGCACGTCCAACGGCATCCACTCCGGCTGCCCGCCCCGCACCCGATCCACATATGCGGTCATCAGATCCCGAGTCAGCGGCCCCATCGAAAAGGCATCCCCCGCAATGTGATGCACCACGCAGACCAACACATAGTCCGCGACATCGGGAACCGTCCCGGCGGCCCTCGGCCCGGCCACGGCATCCGCCGACCACGCGAGCGACAGCCCGCCCCTGGTGCTGGACTCCGCGGCGCCCCGCTCCGCCACGGAGCGCCCACCGACCGCACTGGACCCGATTCGCAGCAACCACAACCGGATCGGCGGTGCGACGGTCACCTCGAACCCCTCGCCCACCGCACGCGCCACCAGCTCCGGCATCCGCGACTCGTCGGCGTCGATCACCGCCAGCTCCGGCACCGCCCGCGCATCGGACACCGGCAGCACCAGCTGATAACCCTCCCCATCGACATCGGGATATACCGTGCGCAACACCTCGTGCCGCACCACCACATCCCGCACCGCCGCCCGCAGCGCCTCCACATCCAACCGGCCGCTCAACCGCACCACGACCGGAATGTTGTTCACCGCACTGCCCGGATCGAAGCGGTTCAGGAACCACATCCGCTGCTGCGCATACGACAACGGCACCCGCTCGGGCCGTTCCATCGCACGCAGCCGCTGCGCCGCGACCGAATCCGCGTGCCGCTCAATATATTCGGCGAGCGCGGCAACTGTCGTCGCATCGAACAGCACCTGCACCGGCACCCGCACATCCAGCGCGGACCCGATCCGCGCCGCCGCCTGCGCCGCCAGCAGCGAATTTCCGCCCAGCTCGAAAAAGTCATCGTCGGCGCCGACCCGGCCCGGCCGCGTCAGGCCCGGAGGCGGCAGCGGAGTGTCACCACGCAGGGCCAGCGGCCGGGCCCCATCGGCAGAGCCCGGTCCGTCGGGGCCCACCGGGACCAGGAGATCCGTGAACACCTCCGCCACGATCTCCTGCGCCGGAGTCGAGGGCGCACGGAACTCCCGCGTCGCGAAAACCGGCTCCGGAAGCCGTGCGCGATCCAGCTTCCCGATCGAGGTCAGCGGAATCTCGTCCAGCACGATGGTCGATGCCGGAATCATGTATGCGGGCAACGATTTCGACAGGAAATCCCCGAGCTCGCCGGTATCCACGACAGCTCCGGGGCGCGGAAGCACATACGACACCAAGGTCGTTACTCCCGAGGGCAATACCTTGCCTATTGTGACGGCATAGTCGAGGTCGGGGTGCGCGGTGAGGGCGTTGTCGATCTCGCCCAGCTCGATCCGGAATCCGCGCACCTTCACCTGAAAGTCCGAGCGGCCGAGGAATTCGATGGAACCGTCGGATTCGTTGCGGCGCACCAGATCACCCGTGCGATACAGGCGCGTTCCGGGCTGCCCGGCCTGATCCCCGAAGGGGCTGGCCACGAATCGGCCCGCGGTCAGGCTCGGCCGCCCCAGATATCCCTGCGCCAGCACCTGGCCGGACAGGTACAGCTCGCCCACCACGCCGGCGGGCACCGGTCGCAGCCGCGAATCCAGCACGAACGCACCGATTCCGGCGATCGGCGTGCCGATGGTGATCGGCTCCCCCGGTTGCAGCGGACCGCTGGTCGTATCGAGGATGGTGGCCTCTGTGGGCCCATAGGTGTTGTAGAACGCCCGGCCCTCGCGCGCCCACCGGCCGACCAGCTCCGGACCGAACCGATCGCCGATGACGGCCACGACCGCGAGGTCGTCCAGCCCCGCCGGATCCACCGATTCCAGCGCACCGGGGGTGATCAGCATATGCGTGACCCGCTCGCGCGCAAGCAGATCCGCCAGCTCGAACCCGCCGAACACCTGCGGCGGCGACACCACCAGCGTGGCCCCCGAGGAGAAGGTCAGCATCAGTTCCAGGACCGACACATCGAAATTCGGCGAGCACACGTGCATAACCCGCGAATCCTCGTCCACACCAAGGTGTTCGCGCATCGCATTGACCACCGTGGCCAGGCCGGTGTGGGTGACGACGACGCCCTTGGGCCGCCCGGTCGAGCCGGAGGTGTAGATGACATAGGCGGGATGCTGCTCGGTGAGCAGGCGCACCCGGTCGGTGTAGGAGATCGGGTGCGAGGCCCGCGCGGCGATCCGCTCGGCCGTCTCCGGATCGTCGAGCGCAACCCATGGCACCTCGTCGCCCAGCGCGCCGCGATGTGCGGCGGTGCTCAGGCCCAGTATCGCGCCCGAATCGGAGACCATATGCGCGATCCGCTCGGCCGGATACGCCGGGTCGACCGGCACATACGCCGCTCCGGCCTTGGCGATCGCCCACACCGACAGCACCGATTCGATCGATCGGCCGATGCCGATCGCGACGACATCGCCGGGACCGATGCCGCGCTCGATCAGCTCGCGGGCCAGTCGCGAGGATGCCTCGTCGAATTCTCGATAGGTCAGCTCTCGCGCCTGCGCCGGATCGCCGGTCGGGTCGGACCGGATTGCCACCGCATCGGCGGCCGATTCGACCGCGGCCGTGAGCAGTTGGCCGAAGAGCGGGTTACCGGAGCGCCGACGACGACCTCCGCGTGCGGAACGACGGGCAGTATCCATTCGAGTGCATTCACCTCTCGCGTCCGGCAAGGGCCGCGCCGCCGAACCAGGTCGGCTCCCCTCGGCGCGGTCCGGGCAATCATAGTCGGGCGCACCACGGGGCGGCTTCGGCCACGTGAGCTCCCTCTTCTCATCGCTACGAGGGTGCCCGCATGTTGCACGATTAGGCGAATCCGGTGTTCCGGATCACATACCGGTTGGACTATTACCGCAGGTCCGGCCGCGAAGTTCTTACCGATTTCACAGCTGCACCAAGATCTTTGGCACCCGCGGCCGCGCAGCCAACCGCATCCCCACGGTTGGCCGCGGCCTCGAGCAAGCCGCAGCTCCCCACAAGCGGCCGCGGTGAATCGCCCGGATTCCTATACCTGGCCCCAGCCCGAACTCCTACAGCCAACCGCAGCGAATAGCCCCGATTCCTATAACCAGCCCCAGCGAATAGCCCGAACTCCTATAACCAGCCCCGGCGGATCGCCTGCACCCCGGCCTGGAATCGGGTGCTCGCGCCGAGCCGTTCCAGCAGGCTCGCCGTGCGCCGCACGACCGTGCGGCGGGACATGCCCAGGCGCCGGGCGATCGTGTCGTCGGTGGCGCCGAGCCCCATCAGGGTCAGGATCGCGCGGTCGCGCTCGTCGAGCGGTTCGCTCGGATTCACCGAGATCGGCGCGGACAGCGACCACAGCACCTCGAAGGTGCGCTGAATCAGATCCAGCGTCGGCGAGGGCCCGATGCGCAGGCCCATCGGATCGCCGCGGCGCTCGTCGTTGTGCAGCATGACGCTGGCGTGTTCGCCGTCGGCGATGAGCACCTTCAACGGCGGGTCGGGCAACGTGCGGGCGTGGGCCCCGCTCGCCGTGATCGACAGCGCATGGCGCAGCCGGTCCTGATCCTGATAGATGGTGTCCTGATACAGCACCTGATAGCGCACACCGGCGGCGATGCGCGCGGACTTGAGCTCGAACAGCCGCTCGGCCCGCTCGGAATCGCAGACGTACGGGCCGCGTTCGATCATCCGCACGTTCTTGTTCGCGCCGCGCTGCAGATCCTCGAATGCCGCGATGAGTTCACGGGTCTCGTACATCGGCACGATGACCCCGTCGCCGCGCCCGGTCCGGCGCACCGAGCGGAACGTCTCGCCCAGCCGCGCCGCGGCCGCGTGCATGCTCGCCGTGTCGTGCTGGCGGCGGCGGGCCTCGGCCTCCGACAGCGCCTCCGGCGCGTGCGCGTCCCAGAGGGTGACGCCGTTGGCGTCGAAGCGAACCGCGGCCTGCATCTCACCCAACCGGTCGAGCGCGGCCTGCACCGGCTCGGGCGGGCATTCCAGGGCCACCGCCAGCTCGGCCAGGGTGCTCCGGGGATGCTGCACCAGCGCGGCATAGGTGCGCCCGGACAGGGATCCGACGTCGAACAGCTCGTGGACATCGGTCACTCGACTACTCCCGGCACCGCCACCGACGACCGCGAGGCGCGCCCTCGCACGCACGGCACCCACCGCTACTGCCCCGGTCCCCACGGCTGCGCCTGTAATACGACTCCCCTGCTCGCCGGGGCCGCTACCGGCGCCGCCTGCTGCTGCAGACTCTTGATCACCTGCTCTGCCTGGGACAGTGGACCGGCCACCTCCGGCGGCAAATTCCGCAGGCCGAACGGGGTCGGATTGGCGGGTGCGGCAACCGGTGTCGCCACCGGTGTGGCGGTGGACTTTTCGAGCGGCACGCGGGCCGGGGCGGCCTGCTCGAACGTCTCGGCCGGATCGCCGGCGGACTGCAGCGTGATGTTATCGGCGCTGTTGGCGGTGTGCCCGCCGAGCGGGGGCAGCAGCGGGGCTGCCTGGGCGAGCTGGGCCGCGCTGCCGACCAGGGCGCCGGTCGCGACGGCCGCGGTGGCGGCCAGCTTCACGCGGTCGGCGGTGCGCGGCTCGGCCCGATGCCGGGTCGACCGACCGGCGCCACCAGCCGCGAGCAGGTCCCTGACCGATACGGAACTGGAGGTCTCTCGGTGCTGCGGCAAGGTTCGTCCTAGCGTCGATCAACATGTGTCGATGCTGCTCGCAACCGAGAAGGCTCAAATCGGCAAACGGACCCAAACCTTCATTTCGGTAACGATTCCGCATCGTTGTGACGGAAACTGTACTCCGCCGTGATCATTTCGCAACCTTTTGTTCGATAGATGCAGGTGGGTGCCAGCGAGGCGGGGGACTCGGCCAGACTGGGAGGGTGATCCTCGACGAACTGCGGACCCCGATCGTGCTGGCCCCGATGGCGGGCGGGCCCACTACTCCCGGATTGGTGGCGGCGGTATCCGGGGCCGGCGGGCTGGGCTTCCTCGCCGCCGGCTACCTGAGCGCGACCGTCCTCGCGGAACACATCGCCGCGACCCGCTCGACCGGCACCGCACGGTTCGGGGTCAATCTGTTCGTCCCCGGCGCGCCGACACCCCCCTCTCAGTTCGCCGCCTACCTGGACGAGGTGGGCCGCGAATTCGCGCTCGGCGACGCCCGATTCGACACCGACGACTGGGACGCCAAGCTCGAACTCCTGTGCGCCGATCCGGTGCCGGTGGTGTCGTTCACCTTCGGCTGCCCCGCGGCGGCCGCGGCTGCGCGGCTGCATGCGGTCGGTACGGAGATCTGGGTGACCGTGACATCCGTGGCCGAGGCGCGTGTCGCCCGCGATTGCGGCGCAGACGTACTGGTGGCGCAGGGTGCCGAGGCGGGCGGGCACCGCGGCGCCTACCTGGACCGCACGCAGGACGATCGCACCGATCCGCTCACCACGCTGGCCCTGCTGCAACTGCTGACCGCCGCGGTGGACCTGCCGGCGGTGGCGGCGGGCGGTATCGCCACGGGTGCCGGGGTCGCCGCGGTGCTCGCCGGCGGGGCCGCCGCCGCACAGCTGGGCACCGCCTTCCTGCGCTGCCCGGAGGCCGGGACCGCACCGCTGCATCGCGACGCCTTGACCCTGGACACCCCGACGATGCTGACCCGCGCCTTCACCGGCCGCCGCGCCCGCGGGCTGCGCAACCGGTTCATGCTCGAGCACCCGGACGCACCGGTCGCCTATCCCGAAATCCATTACGCCACCGGGCCGCTGCGCAAGGCCGCACGGGCCGCGGGCGATGCCGATGCGGTGAACCTCTGGGCGGGCCAGGCGCACACCCTGGCCGCGGCGCTGCCCGCCGCCGAACTGGTGCGCCGACTGTCGCAGGAGGCGAAAGCCACTCTGGAAAAAGCACTTTCACATCGAATTCAGGATTATTGACAACGTTTGTCGATTAGACTGGGTCGGGTCCATCCGCCATCCCACGAGGAGAGCGTTATGTCACTCGACGTACCAGCCGCACTGCTCGAACGCGCCGAACGCGGTGAAGTCAGCGACGAAGATTTCGTCGAATGTGTCCGCAACTCGCTGCCCTACGCCTACGAGGTGGTCAGCCGAGTTGCCGCCGATCTGCGTTCCGGCACAGCCGAATACGCGGACAACCGGATCCCCCCGCCGGACGAGACCGCGCGCGGCCAGCTGCTGCGCGCGATGGCGTCGGACTCCATCCGCGGTGGCCTGGAACGGCATTTCGGCATCAAACTGGCGTTCCAGAACTGCCACCGCGTGGCGGCGTTCCCGCTGTCGGAGGTGGGCGGAGATACCTACACCAGGTTCATCTCCACCCGCGCCCAGCTGCTGAACCAGAGCCCGGAGCTCCGCAACTGCTGATGCGGAATCCTTTTCCGGTGCGGGCGATCCCCTTCCGCCCGCACCGGGCTCTACCATGGCCTCATGCGGCCCGAAACCTCTAGAGCTCCTGCAACACTCGCTTGAGGATCTTGCCGGTGGGGTTGCGCGGCAGCTCGTCGAGGAACACCACCTCGCGGGGCACCTTGTAGCGGGCGAGGCTGGCCCGCACGTGGGATTTCACCTCGTCCTCGGTGAGGTGCGCGGCACCGTCCGGGACGACGAATGCCTTGAGGCGGGCGCCGAAGTCGTCGTCGGGGACGCCGATGACCGCGGCCTCGCGGATCCCGGTGTGCGCGTTCAATAGCTCCTCCACCTCGGCGGGAAAGACGTTCTCCCCGCCGGAGATGATCATGTCGTCATCGCGACCGTCGATGAAAAGCCGTCCGGCGACGTCGAAATGGCCAACATCGCCCGAGGCCATCAGCCCGCCGATGCGATCTTTGGTGCCGCCTCCGGTGTATCCCTCGAACTGGATCGCATTGGCGACGAAGATGCGCCCGGTCCGTCCCGCGGGCAGTTCGCCGCCGGCATCGTCGAGGATCTTCACCGACGCGCCGAGCACCGGCATGCCGACGCAGCCCGGTTCGGCCGCCAGATCCCGCGGGGTGGCGACGGTGGCATAGGCGACCTCGGTAGATCCGTACAGGTTGTAGACCACCGGGCCGAGCAGCGCCGTGACCCGGCGGCACAGATCCGCACCCAGCTGGGACCCGGCGACGAAGACGATCCGCACCGCGGACAGATCCCGGCCGGTGAACTCCGGCACATCGAGTTCGGCGAGGCGCGAGAGCATCACCGGCACCGCGATCAGCGCCGTGGCGCGATGCCCGGCCATGCTGTCCAGCACCCGCAGCGGGTCGAATCGGCGGCGGATCACCAGGGTGGATCCGAATCCGACCGCCAGCACCGCCATCCCGAATCCGAGCGTATGAAACATCGGCGCAGGACACTCGGTGACCTCGCCGGCGCGGAAGGGCACCCGGCTCAGGATCGCGCCCAGCGGCTCGAGCGATCGCGGCTCCGAGCGGCGCTGGGCCCCCTTCGGGGTTCCGGTGGTGCCGCTGGTCAGCAGGACGATCCGCGAACTCGTGCCCGGAATCGGCGGCGGCGCGGGCGATCCCGCGGTAATCAGCGATTCGAGGCCGCTGGTGTGCCCGGCGTCGGCCCAGGCGCGGTAGGCGCCGCGGCGCGGGCTCAGATCGCCCAGGATGGACTCGTATTCCTCGTCGTACACCAGCAGATCCACCCGCTCGCGGGCGGCGACATCGCGCAGCTGCGGACCGCCGAAATCGGTGTTCAGCATGATGATTCGCGCACCGCACTTCGCCGCGGCGAAGACCGCGTCCAGCAGTCCGCGATGGTTGCGGGCCAGAATCGCCACGCCCTCACCCGACCGCAGCCCGCGTCGGCGCCACTGATTGGCCAGCCGATTGGAGCGGTCGTCGAGATCGTTGTAGCTCAGCGTGCCCAGCTCGTCGATCAGCGCGGCCCGATCGCCGTACCGGGCCGCCGAAAGCCGCAGTGCCGCAGGCAAAGTCCCGTATCGCAACAGCGCATTGCCCGCCGACAGCAGCGTCATCGGCGAGTCGATGCCGACCACGCCGCTGACCGCGCACAACCGCAGATATTCCAGTTCCGTCCATGCCCGCACGCCCAGCGCGCGCAGCAGCCCCACCGTCATGCCGAAATCCCTACAGCGTCAAGACCTTCAGAACACCCTCGGCATACTGGGCCCGCAGACGCTTCTTGTCGAATTTGCCGACACTGGTCTTGGGGACCTCGTCGATGAACGTCCAGCGCTCGGGCAGCTGCCACTTGGCGAACTTATCGGCCAGGAAGTCCCGCAGTTCGGCGGGGTCGGCGGTGGCGCCCTCCTTGAGCACGATCGCCACCAGCGGGCGCTCGTCCCATTTATCGTCGGGCACACCGATCACCGAGGCCTCGGCCACCGCGGGATGCCCGATCATCGCATTCTCCAGATCGACCGAGGAGATCCATTCGCCACCGGACTTGATCACATCCTTGGAGCGATCGACGAGGGTGAGATAGCCGTTGGCGCTGATATGACCGACGTCGCCGGTGCGCAGCCAGCCGTCATCGAATTTGTCGGCGTCCACCTCCGTGCCGTCGGGCGAGTAGTACGAGGCGGTGATCCAGGCGCCGCGAACCTCCAACTCGCCCAGCGCCTTTCCATCATTGGGCAATACCGTGCCGTCGTCGGCGACGATCCGCGCCCGCACCCCGGCCGGGAATCGGCCCTGGGTGCAGCGATATTCCCATTCCTCGTCGCCCACAGCGCCTCTCGGGGGATGCGCGATGCTCCCGAGCGGGGAGGTCTCGGTCATACCCCAGGCGTGCAACAGTTTCACGCCGTACTTGTCCTGGAAGGCGCGCATCATGGCGGGCGGCAGCGCGGACCCGCCGACGGCGCACGTGCGCAGATGCGAGATGTCCTGCGGATGCGCCTCTAGTCCGGCCAGCACCCCGCCCCAGATGGTCGGCACCGCGGCGGCGAAGGTCGGGCGCGCAACGGCCATCATCTGCAGCAGCGGGCCCGGCTGCAGGAATCGATCGGGCATCAGCAGGCTCGCACCCGACATCATCGCCGCGTACGGCAGGCCCCACGCGTTGGCGTGGAACAGCGGCACGATCGCCAGTACCAGATCCTTATCGTTGAACCCCATGCTCATGGGCGAGATCACCTGCATGGCGTGCAGCCAGTTGGAGCGGTGCGAATAGACCACTCCCTTGGGGTCGCCGGTGGTGCCGGAGGTGTAGCACATGCCCGCCGGGGAGTGCTCCTCCAGGATCGGGAAATCGTAGGTATCCGGTTGCGCGGCAAGCAGTTCGGTATAGGAGTGCACCTGCACGCCCGCGGGTGCGGACAGCGCGGCCGGATCGCCGTTGGCGACGATGACGTGGCGGACCGTCGTCATATTCGGCAGATACTGGGCGAACATCGGCACCAGCGAGCCGTCGACGATCACGACCTGATCCTCGGCGTGATTGGCCACGTAGACCAACTGCTCGGGGAACAGCCGGATATTGAGCGCGTGCAGCACCGCACCCATGGCCGGGACGCCCGCGTACACCACCATGTGCTCGGTGTTGTTCCACATGAACGTGCCCACGCGGTCACCAACCCCGATCCCGAGCGCGCGCAGGGCGTTCGCCAGCCGCGCCGCATCCGCGCCCATCTCGCGGTAGGTCGAGGTCCGCACGCCGTCCCCGGTCCACGTCGAGATCGTGGCATCGCCGTGAAAACTCGCCGCGTACCGCAGCAACGTCGCCAGCGACAGCTGTTCATCTTGCATCGTGCTCAACATCCGACCGCCACTCCTTCAACCGTGAACGAAGTCACACCTGCCGCGAGGATAGCCCAAACCGGGCACTGGCGTAATCGAGTGAACTATAGCCAGCTACCCGGCCCGAACTGGGCAAACAGCGTCCCCAGTTAACCGCCACGAACCGGCCGCAATCGGCCCCGAGCGGTCGCGGCGGCCTCCGAGGTGCGGTCGGGCCCCGGAGGAGCTGGTCCGGACCGTGCGGGTGAGGATGCGCCCGGCATCGCGCACGACGCGGTATGCCCCGCCCAGACGGGTGGCGCTACGGGCGGATACCGGACCGGGCCGAATTTCCCGCCCCAGCCGTGCCCGCCGGGCCACGCGGCGGTACAACAGGAACATGCCCGTCGAACGCATGCTGCCCACCCCCGAGGCCCGCGACCTGCTGGAGCTGACCCGAGACCTGGCCGACAAGGTGCTCGAGCCGCGCGTCGTGGACTGCGAGAAATCCGGCACCTTCCCCGAGGGCGTATTTCCCGCGCTCGGCGCCGCCGGACTGCTGAGCCTGCCGTATCCGGAGGAGTTCGGTGGCGGGGCCCAGCCCTACGAGGTGTACCTGCAGGTACTCGAGGAGCTGGCGAGCCGGTGGGCGGCGGTCGCGGTCGCGGTCAGCGTGCACAGCCTGTCCTGTCACCCGCTGCTCGCATTCGGCACGCCCGAGCAGCAGCAGCGGTGGCTTCCGGACATGCTGGGCGGCACCCTGATCGGGGCCTACAGCCTGTCCGAACCGCAGGCGGGGTCCGATGCGGCCGCATTACGGTGCCGCGCAACGCAGGTCGACGGCGGATTCCGCGTCACCGGCTCGAAGGCGTGGATCACCAACGGCGGCCGCGCCGACTTCTACACGCTGTTCGCGCGCACCGGCGAGGGCTCGCGCGGCATCTCCTGCTTCCTGGTGCCGGGCGATACCGAGGGGCTGAGTTTCGGCAAGCCCGAGGAGAAGATGGGCCTGCGCGCGGTCCCGACCACGACCGCGAGCTACGACGAGGCATATCTGCCCCGCGAACGCCTCATCGGCGAGGCGGGCCACGGGCTCTCGATCGCATTCAGCGCCCTGGACTCGGGGCGCCTGGGCATCGCCGCGGTCGCCACGGGCCTGGCACAGCGGGCCCTGGACGACGCGGTGGCCTACGCCAAGGAGCGCGAGGCGTTCGGCCGCCGCATCATCGACCATCAGGGGCTGGGATTCGTGCTGGCCGATATGGCGGCCGCGGTCGACTCCGCGCGCGCCACCTACCTGGACGCCGCGCGCCGCCGCGACGCCGGGCTGACGTACTCCCGCCAGGCCAGCGTCGCCAAGCTCGTCGCCACCGATGCCGCGATGAAGGTCACCACCGATGCGGTGCAGGTCTTCGGCGGCTACGGGTACACCCAGGACTTCCCGGTCGAGCGGTATATGCGCGAGGCGAAGGTGATGCAGATCTTCGAGGGCACCAATCAGATCCAGCGCCTGGTCATCGCCCGCAGCCTGGCGGAGTGAGGTCGCGCCCGCATTGGCCGAAAATGTCGATTCAATGTCCGGCAATGCCTCGAAAATGCAGGTCCGGGGACCTAACCTTCAGGGTATGAGTCGCACGCCGTCCATCATCATCATCGGAGCCGGATTCGCCGGGCTCGGCATGGCGCTCGAGCTGCGGCGCGCCGGGCTGGACAACTTCACCATCCTGGAGAAGGCCGCCGATCTGGGCGGCGTCTGGCGCGAGAACACCTATCCGGGCGCGGCCTGCGACGTGCCCTCGCCGCTGTACTCGTGGTCGTTCGAGCCGAAATCCGATTGGCCGCGGCGGTTTTCGCAGCAGGCCGATATCCACGAATACATGCGCACCGTGGCGAACAAGCACGGCCTGCCCGCCAGGACCCGCTTCGGCACCGAGGTGACCGACGCGGAATTTGATGAGCGGCAAGGCATCTGGCAGGTGCGCACCGCGGATGGGGAGACCCTCAGCGCGGATATTCTCGTCTCCGCGGTCGGCCAGCTGTCCCGCCCGGCGATGCCCGCCATACCCGGCATCGACACCTTCACCGGGGCCGCATTCCATTCCGCGCAATGGGATCACGGCGTCGACCTGACCGGCAAGCGGGTGGCATGCATCGGCACGGGAGCCAGTGCGATCCAATACATTCCGGCCATCCAGCCGCAGGCGTCGCACCTGACGCTGTTCCAGCGCTCGGCCGCGTGGGTGCTGCCCAAATTCGACACCCGATACACCGCAACCCATCACGCGCTATTCAATTACTTCCCGCCGAGCCGCTGGGCCGAGCGCTTCGCCATCTGGATGTTCTTCGAGGTGATGGCGCTGGCGCTGACCGATGTTCCGGCCATCAAGGCGCCGGTGGTCACGATCGCGGATCGCCATCGGGCACAACAGATTACCGACCCGGAGCTGCGTCACAAGCTGACCCCGGACTATGCGGCCGGCTGTAAGCGCGGCCTGTTCTCCAACGAATACTTCCCCGCGCTGGCACAGCCGAACGTCACCGTGGAGACCACCGCCATCGAGGCGATCACCCCGTCGGGCATCCGCACCAGCGACGGCGTCGAGCACGAGGTCGACGTGATCATCTATGGCACCGGATTCAAGGGCACCGAATTCCTGGCCCCGATGAACGTCTACGGCCGCGAGGGCCGCAAACTCGCCGACGCCTGGTCCCCCGAGGGTGCCCGCGCCTACCTGGGCATATCGGTGCCGGATTTCCCGAACCTGTTCCTGATGTACGGCCCGAACACCAACGTCGGCGCCGGCTCGATCATCTACATGCTCGAATCCCAGGCCCGCTACATCCGCCAGATCGTGCAGTACCTCACCGCCCGCCCCGGCCACGCGCTGTCCGCCCGCCCCGCCGCCGAACAATCCTGGGACGACTGGCTGCAGCGCCGCCTGCAGGACACCCCCTGGAACTTCTGCTCGAGCTGGTACCGCAACGCCTCGGGCCGCATCACCAACAACTGGCCCGGCGCCACGGCCCTATTCCGCTGGAAGACAAGAAAATTCACCCCCGCCGACTACGACGAGTCGACACCCCCCACCCCCTGATCCGAACCACCCGCCCGGCTACCGACCCGGAGATGCCACACATCGCACCCCCACCGGGTAGACTCCCCCGAGCCCGGTACCTAGTACCGGCCAGCCTCCGTAGCTCAGGGGATAGAGCGACCCTCTCCTAAAGGGTAGGCCGTAGGTTCGAATCCTACCGGGGGCACCTAGAGGCTGTGCCCGATCACCTAAAGGGTAGGCCGTAGGTTCGAATCCTACCGGGGGCACCTAGAGGCTGTGCCCGATCACCTAAAGGGCAGGCCGCAGGTTCGACCCGAGTTGGCGCGACCTATCACTACCAGACAACCTTGAGATCATCAGGGAACAGGTCTGTGTAGGTGTCCGCATCATGGCTTGCGCGCGAGCATTCAGGTCATCGCATCACGGTGTTGACCAGTCACGTTTCCTAAACTAACCTGTTTCTTGCCATGAGAAACAGGGAATTTCGCGAAACGCAGATGATCAGCGATGCGCTCGATCGCATCGCTGCGCTGCTGCCTGCCACGTGGCGTCTCGACAGCCGTCAGGAAACGGCGTCCAATGACCACGGCTTCGATGTGATCGTTGAACTGGCGGGCCCGACCGCCGAGAAAGCCGCGTTCGTCGTGGAGGCCAAACGATCCGCGACGGTGTCGCTGCTGATTCCGGCCCTCCGCGAACTCGAGCAAGCACGCGGGATGCCGGTACTGTTCGTGTCGGACTACATCGGACCGGCACTTCGTGAGGCGCTGATCTCCGCGGGGTTCGGTTTCGCCGACGCCACCGGCTGGGTTCGGGTGACTTCCGCCTCCCCCTTGATCCTCCTCACCGGACAAGGCGCTGCCCGCGCGCCACGCGCCCCACGGTCGAGCGCGGTCACCCGGCTCAACGGACTCGCTGCAAGCCGGACCATCCGCGCTCTGGCAATTGCGGACCTCCCCATGGGGGTCCGAAACCTTGCCGACCTCGCCGACGTCTCACCAGGGTCTTCCTCCAAGCTCCTGGCCACCCTGACCTCGGAGGGCATCGTCGACCGCAACGAGATCGGTGGCATTCTCGCCGTCCGCCGACGAGCATTGCTCAGGCGGTGGGTGCTCGATTACTCCTTCGCGAAGACGAACTCATCGGTCGGCTACTACATAGCGCCCAGAGGCTTGGAACGAACTCTCGTTCGACTCGCTGATGAGAAAAACGCCGCTATCACAGGATCGGCCGCCGCGCGCCGATTACTGCCGGAGTCAACAACTTCCGTAGTTCCGTTGCGGCTGCTGGCGATCTACGCCAGGCATCCAGCCGAGTTGGCTAGCGAACTCAGGCTGATCGATGCCGACCCGACGACCGCGAATGTGATGATCGCACGGCCGCAAGACCCTGACCTGCTCGCTCCACCAGACAATGACGATCTCGTGACGACGCCACTTCCGCTCGTGATCGCGGACCTGCTCACCCTGCCCGGTCGGTCCGACGCAGAAGCCGAGCAGCTCATGGATGCGCTCGCCGACAACGACGAAGCGTGGAAGGAATGAACCTTGAACAATCTGGCTCCGGAGTACGTCGCCGCGCGCGGGGTACTGCTCGATGCGCTCGTGGCGCTTGAAGGCCATCTCGACAATCTCATACTCGTCGGCGCCCAGGCCGTCTACCACCACACCGGATCGGCCGATCTGAACGTGCCGCTCATGACGACGGACGCCGATCTGGCTGTTAACACTCGCGGACTCGCCGACGCACCGGAGATCGGTGGAATGATGCGGACCGCAGGTTTCACTCCCGGGCCGAACCCCGGGCACTGGGTGGCGGTGAGCAACATCGCCGTTGACCTGATGGTGGCGCCTCATCAGGCAGGCACGATCAAAGCCTCAGCACGTGCAGCGCGGATCGCCCCTCACGAGAAACTCACCGCCCGGATCGCCCATGGACTCGAACCCGCGTTGCTCGACAACGAGATCGTCTCCATCGCGGCGCTCAAGTCTGGCGACTCCAGGGAACGCGACCTGCGAGTAGCTGGACCGGCGGCATTGTTGACGGCGAAAGCCATCAAGGTCGGCGAGCGGCTGGGCCAAGTAGACAGGCAGCCCGACCGGCTCAAAGAGAAGGACGCACTCGACATGTTCCGGCTCCTTCAAGCAATCGACGTCCCCGACCTCGTCAGTGGATTCGAGAAACACAAAGAAGATGAGCATGCCGCTGCCGCAACCGACGAAGCGCTCAACATCCTCCGGGCGTATGGGTCGACGCCGAATGAACAGCTCGCACACTTTGCCGCCGCCGCAGCTCAGGGTGACCCGACAGTCGCCCCGGCCTTCGCAGCCCTCGTCAACGAATTGCTTGTAGCGTTGTAAATTAGACAACAGCGCCACAACAGCGGGCGAGTTCTAGACTGCCACAGCACTTCCGACGAGCACCACCACCGAATCTCGCTTCAACTGTCAGCGTTCCCCCAGGAAAACCGCTGTTCAGAACCGGTGCCATCCTTATAGAGCCCCGCCGGGGGGCACCTAGAGGGTTCAGGCGGCAAGCGTGTCGGCGTTGATCGCGGCGGCAAGCTCTCGGGCACGGTCGTGGGCCTCGACCATCGATGTCTCGTGCTTCGGGAGTAGCGGGGCGAGCGCCGGCGCGTGGGGGGCCACGGTCAGCTCGGGGACCACCGTGGAGACGTCCAGCCCCAGCAGGTTGCCCAGCATCGCCTCGAGGGTGGGTACGACGTAGTCCAGGCCGTGCCTGGGCGTGCCCGGGCCGTAGCCGCCTCCACGAGCCGAGATCACCACCGCGGGGCGACCCGCTGTCGGGGACGGGCCCTCGCGGTTGAGGGTGCGTCCGTCGATGATGATTTGGTCGAGCCACGCCTTGAACACCGACGGCATCGTCAGGTTGTACATCGGCACCGTGAAGAGATAGGCGCCGGCACCGAGGAACTCCTCGATCAGCGCGTCCTGCACGGCGGCGGCCGCAGCCTGCTCCTCGCTGTACTGAGCGGGGTCGGTGACACGTGCGGTGATGCCGGCCGCGCTGAGGTGGGGCACGGGCGTCGCGGCGAGATCGCGGTGCACGACCTCGCCCTCCCAGCCATCGAGAAAGGTCTGGGCGACCTGGCGGGAGACGGACGCCTCGCCGAGCGAGGAAGAGTCGATGTGGAGCAAGTAGGACATGGGTTTGTTCCCTTCAGATTGGCGTATGGTCGCCGTGTGGCTGTTACATACTGGTAATGCGGTTACATACCGAATGAGAGGTGAATGGGATGGCGTCAGCGCGACAGATCAGCGGGCCGTGCCAGGCATGGCCCGAGAACAGCGCCTTCATTCGTGAGGTACTCGACCGCATCGGCGACAAGTGGACGGTCCTGATCATCAGCACCTTGAGCGCCGGCTCGCTGCGCTACTCCGACGTGCAGGCGAGCATCCCCGGGATCTCTCAGCGGATGCTGACCCAGACGCTCAAGCATCTCGAGCGTGATGGACTGATCACCCGGACCGCGTTCGCCGAGGTCCCACCGCGAGTGGAGTACGAGTTGACCGATCTGGGCCGGTCGCTGATGAATGCGGTGACGGCGATGGCCGCTTGGGCGGCCACGCATCACAGTGAGATCGCCAGCAACCGGGCCGCCAGCGAGCTGACCGGAGTGGGCCGGGACAAGACCACGGTCAGCGCGTCGGCAGGCTGAGATGTCGGTGACGCGCGTCGCTGATCGGCCCGGCCACCCGCTCCAGCAGCTGCCGCCGTGGGTGCGAATGAACGCCTTCTCGATCGTCTCCGGCTTGTGCGGCGCGGCCGGGTTCAGCTCGAAGGACCGCAATCTGATCGCGAACCTGTCCGCGTCCGGGCGCTGCTCGATCGCTTCCTGGAGCCGGTGCTTGCCGACGTAGCACCACGGGCAACCCAAGTCGGACCACACCTCGATGACGACCTGCGGCCTGGTTGCCGGGCTTGTAACCTGCTCAGCCATCTTCATTCCTTACCTCACTAGTAGTGCGTAACACCATCATGAGTGAGTATGCGAGGGCTTACAAAAGGCACTTTGAAGTGCGTGCGTAGAGCCGCATTGCCGCCACCGGCGTACCGAGCCTCGGCGAACTGCAGACTCGGCATCCGAAACAGCCAGTCGGCGTTGACGATCTCGTGCAGTCGAGCGGCTTTGGTGTTGGCGTCCGCAAGCGCCTTCTACCCACCTGTCCGAGACCAATTGCGGGCGTAGCCGCAGGTTCGAAAGATGTTGTGTTTCAGCACTTTCAGGTAATCGCGACATGAAACGCAAGGGGGCGAGCCGTCGGCCACGAGGAAGTGGCTTAGGGTATGCGAGGTGACGTTCAATCCGAAGCTGTGGGAGCCCGTCAAGGGGTTCGAGGACCTGACCGATATCACCTATCACCGGCATATCGAGCAGGGCACCGTGCGGGTGGCGTTCGATCGGCCCGAGGTGCGAAACGCGTTCCGGCCGCACACCGTCGACGAGCTGTATCGCGCCCTCGACCACGCGCGGATGAGCTCCGATGTCGGCGCGGTCCTGCTCACCGGCAACGGCCCCAGCCCCAAGGACGGCGGGTGGGCGTTCTGCTCGGGCGGCGATCAGCGCATCCGCGGGCGCAGCGGATACCAGTACGCCAGCGGAGAGACCGCAGAGACCGTCGACCGCGCCCGTGCGGGGCGGCTGCACATCCTCGAGGTCCAACGGCTGATCCGGTTCATGCCCAAGGTGGTCATCGCCCTGGTGAACGGCTGGGCCGCAGGCGGCGGGCACAGCCTGCACGTGGTGTGCGACCTGACCCTGGCCAGCCGCGAACACGGCCGCTTCAAGCAGACCGACGCCGATGTGGGCAGCTTCGACGCCGGCTACGGCAGCGCCTACCTGGCCAAGATGGTCGGGCAGAAATCCGCTCGCGAGATCTTCTTCCTCGGCCGCCCCTACACCGCCGAGCAGATGCACGCGATGGGCGCGGTGAACGCCGTCGTGGACCACGACCGGCTAGAGGACGAGGCCCTGGAGTGGACCGCGGACATCCTGGGCAAGTCACCTCAGGCCATCCGAATGCTGAAGTACGCCTTCAACCTCACCGACGACGGCCTGGTCGGCCAGCAACTGTTCGCCGGGGAGGCCACCCGCCTGGGATACATGACCGATGAGGCCGTCGAGGGCCGCGACGCCTTCCTGGAGAAGCGCGAACCCGACTGGTCCCCGTACCCCTGGTACTTCTGACCGGGCCTGCGCCAGTGTGGTTTTCGTCGAGCTGTGCTGCGCAGAACGCTGATCCATCAGTGATCTCGAAGTTATGCGTCAGATAGCCAATTCCGCTGCGGCCCACTAGTGTCCCTGACGGTGCTCGACCGTGGCCGCCCGATTGCCCGCGCCGCATCCTGGCGTTGAAACGGCGGTCACTACCTGATGAAGTAAGGACCCTCGATTACCAGGAGGGTTACAGATTTGAGGAGAATTATGTTCCGTCGTACCTTCCGCGCCGTTGCGGTGGCCATCATTCCGATGGCCGCGGCGATCACTTTCGCGGGCGTGGCCTCCGCGGCCACGGGCCAGGCCGCAC
>Ga0185299_10003791_pt1 | contig 19292 bp, 22 predicted proteins | sample PaiPotPPA55metaG_FD_128002 | JGI IMG/M metagenome (GOLD analysis project Ga0185299, IMG submission 128002) | Iron sulfur acid spring bacterial and archeal communities from Banff, Canada, to study Microbial Dark Matter (Phase II) - Paint Pots PPA... ...
TTGCGGGAGACACCATCCGCGTGGTGATTGCGGAAGAAAATCAGGATGCCGCGCTCGAAGCGCTGCGCCGCGAGCGGTCGCGGCTGATTTCCGTTACTCCCGTACGAACCTCGCTGGAAGACTACTTTATAGCGCAGCTGACAAAGTATAACGAGGCAGGGGCCTCGAATCCTGCGGTTCCGGTCGCCCCCGCTGGGGCCAAATCGGCGGGGGCCAGGTCATGAACCCGCGCATTTACTGCATTGCAACCAATACCTTCCGCGAGGCGGTCCGCGACCGGGTGCTTTATAACCTGATTGCGTTTGCTTTGCTGCTCTCTGGTGCCGCCATACTGGTGGGACAGATTTCCATCGATATTGAGCGTCTGGTGGTCATCAACCTGGGACTGACGGCGGTATCGCTTTTCGGGGTCGTAATCGCCATCTTCATTGGAATTGGCCTGGTGGCGAAAGAGATTGATAAACGAACGCTCTACACCGTGCTCTCGCGTCCGGTCAGACGGTGGGAATTCATCGCTGGAAAATTCTTTGGCTTGGCCGGGACCTTGTTGGTGAACACGTTTTTCATGGCAATTGGAGTATTCGCTGCGCTGCTGTATGTGTCGCATCATTTGCAGGCGTCGGACGGCAGCGTGTTGGTCGCGCTCTATTTCATCGTTCTGCAGTTCGTGGTAATCACGGCGCTGGCGCTGTTTTTCTCATCGTTCTCTTCCCCGCTGCTCTCGGCGGTGTTTGCGTTTTCGATATTTGTCATCGGCAGTTTCTCCGAAGACCTGCGTGGTTTCGCGAAAATGACGCATGGAGCTGCGGGGTGGCTGGCCACGTGCGTGGCTTATCTGGTGCCGAATTTTTCAGCGCTCAATGTGATCAGCCGGGTGGCGCACGGCGAGGCGGTCGCCTCGCAGTTGATCGGCTACAACACGGCGTACGCGCTGATTTATACGTTGGCCGTGCTGAGTGGGGCGGTGCTGATTTTTGAGCGCCGAAATCTGAAATGAGCTCGCGTCGCGACACGGCTATCGCCGCCACCATTGTGATGGCCAGCATGGCGGCATCAGTGCTGCTCTTGCGGCAAGTCGATCAGGCTCGTACCGGCGCCACGCTGCAGGAAGTTCTCTACATTTCTTCGCCCAAGCTTTTGAAACGTCTGAGCCTGGGATATGACGGGCTTCTGGCCGACGTTTACTGGACGCGCACAGTGCAATATTACGGTGGGATGCATCACACCGGCGGCGGAAACTACGCCCTGCTTGAACCCTTGCTGAACATCACCACTCAGCTCGACCCGCACCTGATTCCGGCTTACGAATTCGGCGGCACATTTCTTTCGGCTAAGCCTCCGCAGGGCGCGGGGGTGCCACAGAAGGCGGTCGAACTAGTTGAGTATGGCATTCGCAATAATCCCGGTGACTGGCATCTCTATTACGATCTCGGCTTTATTTACTACATGGATTTGAAGGACTACCGGGGCGCGGCGGATGCTTTTATGCGCGGCTCTCAGCTGCCCAATGCGCATCCGTTCCTGAGGATCCTCGCCGCGCAGATGGCCGCGCACGGCGGCGAAACCCAGACCGCTCGCATGCTGTGGAGTGCAACCTACCAGACCACGCACGATGAGCACGTCAAGGCCAACGCGGCGGCGCATCTCCGAGCGTTTCAAGCGGATCAGGATGTGACTGATCTGGAGCGTGTCGTCGATATCTACCGTCAGAGAACCGGACACCTGCCCGCCAGCTTCCACGAAATGGTGGGCGCCGGGTTGCTGCGCGGCATTCCCGAGGATCCTCTGGGAAAGCCCTACCGGCTGACGTCCAGCGCGAGGGTTGAGGTAACCGATGCAGACGATCTGCCATTTATTGAGCATGGATTACCTGCGGGTTACGTGCCTTCTGTAGTTCCGAAGATTCTGCCGTCAGATAAATAGCCCCGCAACTTATTAGTTTTGGCACTGCCTCACATCAGCATCGGGCAATCGCTTCGCGAATATTGGAAGCGGGAGCGGGCCGCTACCGGCCGGTTGGCCACAGCCCGCAAACTCGTACAGGTTGGGTGGGAGTTTCTGCGTGATTCCCTGCCCGAGAGCAAACGGCGCCGCTACGGCGACGTGGATTACGACTGGGCATTCCGTGTAGACACCACCGCCGCAACCGTAGGATGGCGCGCGCGGCTGCTCGGCGTCTTGCATTCTGCCTATCAGCCGATCGAGCCGGAGTTGTTTCGCGAAATCATCAACTCGCTCGGAATCGATTGCAGGGAGTTTACTTTTCTCGACATTGGGTCGGGCAAAGGGCGAGCTCTGCTTCTGGCCGCTGAGTATCCATTCCGCCGGATCGTGGGCGTCGAACTGATACCGGAACTGAACTCCGTTGCTGAGGAAAATATACGTAGGTTCGCCAGCAAGAAGCGGCCTTGCGGCGAGATTCGGGCGGTCTGCGAGGATGCGACGGAATTCGTGTTCCCGGCTGCACCGGTTGTGATTTTCCTGTTCAATCCCTTGCCGGAGGCCGGACTTAAGAAGCTGCTGATAAACCTCGATACTTCGCTGCGCGAGTACCCGCGGGTGACATACGTGATCTACGTAAATCCGGTTTTCGAGGAAGGTGTCGGGGCCTGTTCCTCGCTCACTCGGATCAACGGGACGCATCAATACTCAGTCTTCGGCAGCGCGATATAAGGGGTTCCGGATAAGGTTCGAGTACAATCGAATCGCGGCGAATTCCGCCGGAAGATTCCCGCCAGTATGAGACCTCAGGCCCGATTTCGTCGGATTACCCTTGCCTTAGCGATCCTCCTAGCTACGACCTCGGTCGCAGCCCTGCCCAACATCCATACCCTGGCCCAGGCGGTAGATGAGCACTACAACCACCTGCGTTCGCTGCAGGCGGAATTTACCGAGATCTACCAGGGCTCGGGGATGGAGCGGGTCGAGTCGGGCACACTGTGGCTGAAAAAACCCGGCAAGATGCGTTGGGAGTATCGTTCTCCAGAAGAGAAACTGTTTGTGGGCGACGGCAAGGACGCATGGTTATACCTTCCGGCCGAGAAACAGGTTCGAAAATCATCCATGCGGAACCTGGATGACCTTCGCTCTCCACTTGCATTCTTGTTAGGTAAGAGCAAGTTGGAGAAGGAGTTAAATGTGCTGTCGTTTGCGCCGGACGTGCAGGCATGGAAGGCGGAGGACTCCATGTTACGGGGTGTCCCGCGAGGATTGGAAGACCGGGTCAGCCAGGTTTTACTGGAGATAACGCCGGACCACCAGATTGTGCGCATCCTAATTCATGGGTTGGATGATTCGATCACCGAATACCGCTTCAAAGACTTGAAGGAGAATCTGGAGCTGCCGGAGGGTAAGTTCCGTTTCTCCGCCCCGGCAGGCAGCGAGGTCATACAGGAAGAGTCCGGACAATAGCCTGCGCGGCCTTTTGACCACCGTTACTCCGGATACACCAAAGTGTTAAGTGACGGTAAACGGGGTATTTCGCGATGTTAGACTGGGGTGGACAGCCGAGTGTTTTGAGGGTATTTCCAGAGATATTTCGAGAGAACGATGGCTGAGTTTTTAGTCAAAGTCGCCGACGAGCGCGGTCGCCTGACGCAACAGGTGGAAAACGGCTATTCCGAAGCCGAGGTCAGGGAGCGCTTTGCGCAACAGGGCTTCCTGGTCTATTGGGTCAAGCCCAAAGGCCTTCTGATCGGAGGCGGGGGGCGGCGCAAAAAAGTAAAGCAGAGCACATTTCTCGTCTTTAATCAGCAGATGCTGACGCTTCTGAAGGCGGGGCTGCCTGTCTTGGGATCGCTTGATCTGCTCATTAAGCGCCAGAAGGACGGTTATTTCCGTTCTCTGCTGCAGAATGTTCGCGAAAGGGTGAAAGGCGGAGAGCTGTTGTCTGAAGCCTTTTCCGCCCAGAACGTTTTCCCCAAGATCTACACCACAACGCTGATGGCGGGAGAAAAGAGCGGAAGCATGGACGAAGTGCTGGCCCGCTACATCAACTTGCAGCGCATGGGGCTGACATTTAAGAAGAAACTGATTGTGTCCTTGGTCTATCCGGCACTGCTGATCACCATGGTTTCGTGCATGTTCATTTTCCTGATGATCTATGTGGTCCCGCAGTTTGCGAAGTTATATGAAGACCTGCACGCCCAGCTGCCGGCAATCACGCTGTTTATGCTCGACGTAGGCACCCACGCCCAGCGCTATGCCCCTATCGCCGCAGTGGTGCTGGTGGTGGCGGTGTTTTTGGTTTACCGCTGGAAGGCGACCGACCGCGGTGCTGAGCAGATTGACAGCGCGACCCTGAGGACGCCGGTTGTGGGCGACATCTTTTTGAAGTACCAGGTGGCGACGTTCTCGCGCATGCTCTCTACCCTACTGACAGGAGGTATGCCCCTAGTGATGTGCCTCGAAACCGCGGGGGCGTCCATGAGCAGCAGGAAGATTCTCAATGGAGTGCGCGACGCGGCGGTCAGGGTACGCGAAGGACAAACCCTGGCGCGTAGCCTCGAAGAGCAGAAGATGTTCCCCGAGCTGTCAGTGGAGATGATTGAGGTGGGCGAATCTACCGGCGCGTTGCCGGCCATGCTCAATTCGGTGGCGGAGTTCTACGAGGAAGACGTACAAACCGCTTTGGGAGCAGCAATGGCCCTGATTGAGCCGGTTATTCTCATTATTATGGCGGTCTTTGTGGGGTTAGTACTGATCTCGCTGTACCTGCCGATATTCAGTCTGGGCGCAACCATACATTGACATGTAGAGGCAGGTTGAAATGGAAAGCATGGCAGAAAAAGTAGAGAAGGTAGAAAAGAAATCGGTCTTCGTGGGTGGAAACGGCCAGGCTTCGACCGGCACCCATTCCTCTGAACTGGAGCACGCCAAGGACATTGCGCGGCGCTACCGCTGCGAGTTCGTGGACTTGCATGATTTTCAACTGCACCACGATCTGTTTGCCAAGATCCCGCCGCGTCTGATGTTCAGTTACAACTTCGTCCCGCTGGAAGAGACCCATGACGGGCGGCTGGCGATTGCCATCGCCGATCCCAGCCAGTTGATGATGATTGACGAGATCAGCCTGCTATTGGGCAAGCGGATCGTCACCAAGGTCGCGACCTTGGCGCAGATCACCGAAATCCTCAAGAAGACTGAACAATCGAAGCGCGTCCTGGAAGACGCCAGCGAAGGCTTTACCCTCGACGTAGTTCATGAAGAAGAAGGCGGCGACGAAAGCATTTCGATTGATAAGCTGACGGCGCAAGGGGACATGAGCCCCATCATCCGGCTTGTGGATACCACCATTTTCACAGCGCTACAACGGCGGGCCAGCGATATTCATATTGAAACCCGCGACGACTCCGTCGCGATCAAGTTCCGCATTGACGGCGTGCTTACGCAAGCCATGCCGCCCATCGCCAAAGAACATCATTCGACGATTATTTCGCGCATCAAGGTCATGAGCGAACTGGACATTTCCGAGCGCCGGGTGCCGCAGGACGGCCGCTTCCGTGTGAAGTATGGCCAGCCCGAGCGGCCCATTGATTTCCGCGTTTCGATCATGCCTTCGATCCATGGTGAAGACGCGGTGCTCCGCGTGCTCGATAAAGAATCCATGAGCGAGAAGTTCCGCTCTTTGACACTCGACGTAGTCGGTTTTGACGAGGACGACCTACGGGAATTCCGGCGCTACATCGCCGAGCCTTACGGCATGGTGCTGGTCACCGGACCGACCGGCAGCGGCAAGACCACCACGCTTTATGCCGCGATCAATGAGATCAAGACCGACGAAGACAAAATCATCACCATCGAAGACCCGGTCGAGTACCAGATTCGCGGGATCACCCAGATTCCGGTCAATGAGAAAAAAGGTTTGACCTTTGCGCGCGGCCTACGATCGATTCTGCGGCACGATCCCGACAAGATCATGGTGGGCGAAATCCGCGACAACGAAACCGCGCAGATCGCCATCCAGTCAGCGCTCACTGGCCACTTGGTGTTCACTACCGTCCACGCCAACAACGTGGTGGACGTGCTGGGTCGTTTCCTGAATATGGGTGTGGAGCCCTACAACTTTGTTTCGGCGCTGAACTGCATTCTGGCGCAGCGACTGGTGCGGCTGATCTGCAACACCTGCCGTACGGTCGTGCACTATCCTGCCGACGTGCTCGAGGCCAGCGGTCTCGATCAGGCGCAGTGGGGGAAAGTCCCGTTCTATGAAGGCCAGGGCTGCATTGAATGTGCCGGCACCGGGTTCCGCGGCCGAACGGCAATCCACGAACTGCTTGACTTGAGCGACCGGATTCGCGAGATGATTCTGGCCAAGAAGCCGACGTCTGAGATTCGCCGCGCCGCCCGCGAAGAAGGGATGCGCTTCCTGCGCGAATCCGCGCTGGATAAAGTTCGCAACGGCATGACCACGCTAAAGGAAATCAACAAGGTCACGTTTATTGAGACGATGCGATAATGCAGTGGTCAGTGGCTAGTGGTCAGTGACCGCGACGCCAGGAAGTTAATACTGATCACTGCCCACTGACAACTTTTCATTTTCAAATGACCCGTACTAACCATTCCGCCAGGCCGACTCTGGCGTGCGAGATTACTCCTGACCGGGTGATCGCTGCACGCGCCTCGGAGTCCGGGCAAGTGCTCGAACTGTGCTCCACCAGCGAGCTCGCGCCCGGGTACGTAGTGCCTGACCTGACGGAGAACAATCTTCGCGAACGGAAGTCAGTGGTGAATGCCCTGCGCGAGGCCCTGGAGAGCGTTGGGGGCCGAGCTCACGACCTGGTTGCAGTTCTTCCGGACGCGGCGGTACGCGTGGTGCTGCTCGATTTTGAGACTCTGCCAACCAAGCCCGAGGAAGCCGAAAGCGTGGTGCGTTTTCGTCTCCGCAAGTCGCTGCCGTTTGATGTGGACAAGGCCAAGGTGTCCTATCAGGCGCTAACGTCGCCGGCGGGAATGCGAGTGGTGGCGGCGGTCGTTTTGAACAGCGTGCTGGAAGACTACGAAACCGCTTTCGTTGAGGCCGGATTCAGTCCCGGTGTGGTTTTGCCCTCGATGCTTGCCGCGTTGGGCGGTGCCCCGGCCGAGAAGGCTACGCTGGTGGTGAAAGTGGACGTGCGCACTACCAGCATCGCGATTCTGGATAATCAGCAGCTTTTGCTCTTCCGTACCCTCGAGAATACGCACGGCGTGGCTATCAGCGGCGAACAACTAGCTGAAGATGTGTATCCATCAGTGGTATTTTTTCAGGATACTTACAGCACCGATATTCAACAGATTTTTGTGGCCGGGGTTCCCGATATGGACGATGCGTCCCCGGCGTTGCACTCGCAAACTGGAGCGGAAGTGCGGGAGCTGGTAAAAGCATCGCAACTGGGATTGGGTGGCGGTTCCATTCCCAAGTGGAGAATGGCAGGAGTGGTTGGCGCATTGCTTTCCTGAGTGTGCCGATCTTCTGATTACTGACGGTTTCCGATTACTAAAAAACTTTGCGAATCGACATCAATCTCGCGACCCGGCCTTACGAGGACTCCCGGCGCTTTTGGACCTACTGGGGAACTGGACTCGCATTGCTTGCGCTGTTGACCTTGCTGCTCGGGTACCTGGCGGTCAGCGGGTTCCTCCAGGCCAGCCGCGAGCGCGCCAAAATAGCCGGCCTGCAACGCGAGCTCGCTGCTTATGACATGGAAAAATCCAACGCCGAGGCCATGCTCAGCCGTCCCGAGAACCGCGTGGTGCGAGACCGCTCGCGTTTTCTGAATGACCTGTTTCTGCGCAAGGCATTCTCCTGGACCAAGGTCTTCGAGGACCTGGAACGAGTAATGCCGGCTCACCTGCATGTGGTGTCGATTCATCCCGATATGTCAAAGGACAACAACTTGGAAATCAAGCTGATTGTCGCCGGCGAGTCGCGAGAACAAGCGCTGGATCTGGTCCGAAAAATGGAGGGGTCGAAGCGCTTCAAGCAGACACAGATTGAATCCGAAAGGTCGGAGACTGAGCCGTCCAGTGGCGATCGGGTGCGCTTCGATATCAGCGCTCTATATATTCCGTCCGCAGAAGCCGCCGAGGCGAGTGGAGGCATGAATTAATGCCCGATCTTCGGAAAATGCGGAACCGCGTGAAGTTCGCAATTGCCGCGTTGGCGTTGGCGGATGTGGCTGCAGTTGCCATGCTGATGACACCACTGGCCGGCTCCGCGGACCAGCGGCAGCAGGAATTACAGCAGAGTTGGCTGCAACTGAAGTCGCGCGAGTCGGCCCCTTGGCGTGGCCTGGACAAGAAGATCCCGGTCGCGCAGCGCCAGATTGAAGACTTTTACCACGACCGCTTTCCGGCAGAGGATTCGTCAATCGCGGCAGACCTGGGGAAGTTGGCGTCGCAGACCGGTGTGAGGATGTCCGCTGAACGGTACACCCACAAAGATTCAGACGTGGAAGGACTGCAGCGGGTCGAAATCGAGGCCGATCTTTCGGGCAACTATTTGCAACTGGTCCGCTTCATCAATGCTCTGGAGCGCAACCGGCTATTTTTCATCGTGGACAGTCTCGAGTTGGGAAGTGAGCAAAACGGAGTGGTGAAGTTGCAGATCAAAGTGGAAACTTACTTGAGGGCGCTATAGTGAAACTGGGCGCAGAAAACCGGACGACATTGATGACCGCCGTCGTGCTTCTGGCCGTAGCGGTGGTTCTGGGAGCGCGCTTCGTCGGGTCGTTGGGAGGCGGGTCGTCGAGCGCAGCTGCTCCGCCAGCCACGATTGCTTCCGCGCCGTCAGAAACGCTTGCCCCACAACGGACTACGAAAGGCCACAGTAGCGCCAAGAAACCCGCTGGCGCACGCTCCCTGGATCCGACGTTGCGTTTCGACCTGCTGAAGGCTAGCGAAGAGACGAAATACGAGGGGACAGGACGGGATGTTTTCAGGGCCTTTGTGGAGCCGCCGCCCAAGCTCATAGCCCCTGTGGTGAAGAACCCGCAACAGGTCCAGCAGGGTCCACCTCCCCCGCCGCCTCCGCCGCCCATTGATTTGAAGTTTTATGGCTTCGCCATCAGCAAGCCGGGTGAGGCTAAGCGTATTTTTCTCTCCCAAGGCGAGGACGTTTTCATCGCTAAAGAAGGAGACATTGTGGACCGCCGGTATAAAGTAGTCCGCATCTCTCCGAACGCGGTGGAGATTCTGGATGTGTTGAGCAACAACCGGCAGAGTATTCCGTTGACCCAAGGGTGAGAAAAATCGGTTGATCTGATGATTGGGTCATCTGGTGATCTGATTCAGCTATGAGAAGTGGTTTCCCACACCGTCCTCGCAACCAGCATGGCTACATCCTGCTCACGCTGATGCTCTTCGTCGCCTTGCTTACGATTGGGATGCTGGCGATGGTAGAGAATATTGAGTCGCAGATCAAACGCGACCGCGAGGAAGAGCTGATTCACCGCGGAGTGCAGTATTCGCGCGCGGTACGGCATTACTTTAAGAAATTTGGCCGCTACCCAAATCGCATTGAAGAGCTTGAGAACACCAACAACTATCGATCTCTGCGCAAGCGCTATAAAGACCCCATGACCGGCAAGGATTTCAAGCCTCTGCATATGACCGACGTGCAGATGTCTTTTGTTGGCGGCGTTCCCGGCGCAGGACTGCCGACAGGTGGTTTGAACCCCTCCGCGGCGGCACCGGGCGGCGCGGGACCGACAGCGAGCGTAGGCCTACAGAACCCGCCTCCAGTCCAATTTCAGACCGCCAACCAAGGCGATGCCTCGCCGGCAGATCAAGCTCCGCAGGATACGGCCACCCCGGCGGCCGGAGCACCCCCGCAATCCCCACCCCAGCAGCAGCAGGGGTCTGTTACCGGGTCGAACCAGCCCGCTCCTCAAACCTTCGGGGGCGGAGCCATCGTCGGGGTCGCAAGCACCAGCAAAGACAAAACCATCCGCGAGTTCAACAAGAAGGATCACTACAACCAGTGGCAGTTTATTTATGACCCCACCTCGGACCGCGGCGGGCTGCTGATGACGCCGAACCAGCCACCGCTAAAGGGGGCTGTATCCCTAACTCCGCCGAGTGGCACCCAGGGCACGCCGGGTCAGAATCCGGGCTCTGGGCCGAGTCAGCAGGGGCCGGAAAGCACTCCAACTCCATTACAGCCCAATCCCCAGCCGCCGGATCAGTAAGGCCGTCGCGACTGAAGCCCAGTTATCAGCGATAAGGAACAAAGCCCCTCCAGCGAGGGGCCTTTGTATTTTCCTGAAGCCTAGAGCCGGAAGCCCAAAGCCTGGTATTACACGCTGAAGGACGATCCGCAACCGCAGGTGCTCTTCACTTGCGGGTTGTCGAACTTGAAGCCCGCGCCTTCCAGGGTCTCAATGTAGTCCACGGTGCAACCGTTCAGATAGGTTAGCGAGGTCGCATCCACGTAAACCTTTAGGCCTTCCATGTCGAATACCTTGTCCATAAGACCAGATGCGTTCTCGAATGACATCGAGTAGGAGAAGCCGGAGCAACCTCCGCCAACCACCCCCACGCGCAGCCCAGCGGGCACGGGATTCTGCTGTCCCATGATTTCCTTGACCTTTGCGACGGCGGTTGGGGTCAGCGTAACCGGAGCCTTTTTGGTCTCCTGAGGCGTAATCTCGGGGGTAGCGGTGGTTGTGGCCATGGTTCTCCTTTACCTGTAATTCTTGTCCATTATAACAGACGACATTCCGTCGCCAATGGATTCCAAATTTAGGGCGGTATGGACCTAGGTTCCCTTCCCGCCCCCTTATGCGTCCGAAATCAACAGCCTAGAAGGTCCGGCAGCCGGGGAGCAAGTCGCGCCATAGAGCGGTCTCGTCGGGGCGGAATCCGGACAATCCAAAAATCACTGATATCAGCAGTTGAACGAAGACCCAGCACCATCTTGGCCTGAGCACTGGCGATAGAGTCCTTGTAGGTTCTCGGACATGGCTCGGCGAAGCGCATATCCGCGATCCGAGAATGGAGGGTTCAGCCAGCAATGCCTGCGCGGAAAATACAGTCCAAACTGTATTGGAAAGTCGTCACGCGGGCGGTAAGTTCTCGGCGACGGGCTCTTGCGAAAATATTGATAAATAGCCTCTTGAGAACGACTCAACCGAAAGCAAGACTATGGCGCGCTGCATAAATGAGAACTGCAATCTTCCGTTGCACTCGCTGTCCGAGGGCAGGTTGTTTCAATTCGAAATAGTTTCGATTTCGCTGGCGGCCAACGACGAGGCGATCGCTCCGTTTGATGAAAAACCGCGGCGCGAAACGGTGCACTTCTGGCTTTGTGGAAGCTGCGCCTCAACATTAACTCTGGTGCTCGAGCCGGTGCGTGGACTGAAGCTGGTCCCTCTCCAGGTCCGCGACTCCCCCCTCAACGACTTCTCACCCATCCAGCGAGACAACCTGAATGCGAGAGAATGCTGAGGTCGCAAGACAGCTCCCATCCCTTGAAAACGTGAACCCTACCCGGCCTTCAGTAAGATTTACATGGCGCTGTCGCGATTTTGGCGTCTCGATGGTTTACAGTACAGGAGTTAAGGGTTTGGCACGATTAGTGCAGTTACGGTAACTTTCATCGGGTGCCTAGGTTTGTATTGTTCGCCTGGTTTGTGTGGAGGTCATTATGGGAGTCTTTCGGATCTTAGTTGCAGATGATCATGAGGTAGTCCGCAAAGGCCTGGTTGCATTGTTGCAGGCGCAACAGGATTGGCAGGTTTGCGGAGAAGCGTCCGAGGGCCGGCAAGCCGTAGATAAAACGTTTCAACTCAAGCCAGACGTCGTGATTCTTGACATCGGAATGCCGAATCTGAACGGCCTCGAAGCCACCCGCCAGATCCTGAAAACCAACCCGCAGGCGCGAGTGTTGATTCTGACTCTGCATGATTCCGACCAGGTGGTTCGCGAAGTCTTGAATGCCGGCGCTCGCGGCTTTCTGTTGAAATCGGATGCAGCTCGCGATCTGGTGGCGGCGGTGGATGCACTGCGTCACGACAAAACCTATTTCACTTCCAAGGTAGCTTCCATGGTGCTGGATGGTTTCTTGAAGGCAGACACGCCGGGAGCAATTCCTACTCCGGGACGAAACCGCTTGACCCCGCGCGAGCGCGAGATTGTGCAACTGCTAGCCGAAGGAAAGAGCACCAAGGAAGTCGCGGTTGACTTGGGATTGAGTGTGAAGACCGCGGAAACTCATCGCTCGAACATCATGCGCAAGCTGCAGCTCCACTCTGTCAGCGATTTAGTGCTGTACGCGGTGCGCAACAACATTGTGCATGTGGTCCAGGGAATCGAATAGCTTTTTCAGCGAGTTAGCGGGTACAGCAATCCATTTGGACGCATACAGACCTCACCGGATAGACCACTAGCAGCCACCACTTTAGTCTCCATGCAGAGTTTGCGGCATAGCCACTTCGTTGGCAGCGCACAAAATGCACGTTTCAAAAGGAGAAACAAGTGGCCACCAACGAAGCTAAATCCACAACGCAATTTGATTCCGATCTGCATTTGATAAAGCGGGCACAGCAAGGCGACTCTGACGCTTTCGGAACTTTGTTTCATAGACACAAGGCCAGAATTTATTCGGTCTGCCTGCGCATGACCAACAACAGCGCTGAGGCTGAGGACCTGACGCAAGACGCATTCCTGCAGGTGTTCCGCAAGCTTGAGACATTTCGTGGCGATTCCGCTCTTTCCACGTGGCTCTACCGGATCGCGGTCAATACGGTCCTGATGTACTTCAGGAAAAAAAATCTGCGGCAGATTTCGCTTGACGAGCCGCTCAGCCAGGACGCGAAGACGGTGCGCCGGGAATATGGCAGCCGGGACGATCGCCTAGCGGGATGCGTGGATCGCATTGCGCTGGCGCGCGCCATCACTGAACTCCCTGCCGGGTACCGTACGATTTTCTTGCTTCATGAAGTAGAAGGCTACGAGCATCAGGAAATAGCAGAACTGCTGAAGTGTTCCGTCGGTAATTCGAAATCTCAGTTGCATAAGGCCAAACTGCGCATTCGAGAACTGCTGGTGCGGGAGCAGGAAACCCGGGCCACTAATCCGGCGGGGGGTCTGGGCCGTCGCCGGGAGCGAAATGCGATGGGTTCGGAAGAAGCGGCCGAGTTTGCTTTTCGGCCGCCAGTTTTTTCCATGGTGCCGGAAGGTGCGGCAATTGGCTCTTGACCGAAAAATCTCGTGTCGGTAAAGAAAGCCGGACAGTCGATTAGATACGGACTGTTTTAAAATGTTCACTGTGCTGTCGATGCACAAGAGAAGGGATCGAGAAGACATGAAACGACAAACCAAAACACTTACCAGCATCCTTCTAGCTCTGAGCGCTTCGCTACTGCTTTTCTCAAATCTCGGCTGGGCGGCCGATGACAAAGATCAAAAAGATCAATCAGAGGTTCAGAAGAGAATTCGAAATGCGGCTGACGTTCTGAACGAAATCATGGCAGTGAAAGACAAGGCCGTTCCCGACAAGATCATGGCTGACGCAGAGTGCATCGCCGTGGTTCCTTCGATGGTGAAAATCGCCATCGGCTTTGGCGGTAATCATGGCAAGGGCGTAGCCACCTGCCGAACTGCGCAGGGTTGGAGCGCTCCTGCCCCATTCTCCATTACTGGCGGCAGTTGGGGCCTTCAGATTGGCGGGCAAGCAATTGATCTGGTCATGATCGTCATGAATCAGAAAGGCATGGACGCGCTGCTTTCCAGCAAATTCAAGGTCGGCGCCGACGCCTCGGCCGCGGCCGGCCCGGTTGGAAGAGAAGCCGCAGCCGATACCGACTGGAAGATGAAAGCCGAAGTGCTAACGTATTCTCGGGCCCGCGGCATTTTTGCCGGCATCGATCTCAGCGGTTCGCGAATCGCACAGGACCAGGATGACACCCGACTCTTGTATGGGAAAATGGTCCCCTTTGCGGAGATCCTGGGCGGCAAGGTCACTCCGCCGGAGGGCAGCGAACCATTTCTCTCCGCAGTGCGCAAGTACTCGTCCCTGGTTAAAGAGCAGGGGAGCGTAAGCGCCCCCGCCGCGACGCCGGTGCAGGGCTCGCCCCAATAAGCCAAGCGTAGGTTGATCGCAGCTCGCAGCACACAACTTGCAATGCGCTTCCCTGGGAAGGGGCCTCCGAACTTGGAGGCCCTTTTATTCTTGTCCCGCCTCTTGCGGTGTAACTACAGGATTCTCTGTATTGCAGGCCTCCGGCGATGGAAGTTAGACTCGCCTTTCTCGTTTGCGCTCCAGAACGGTTGTGGCTATTCGGGAGAGCGGAAGTGCCTGATTCGAATCACCGTCAAGCTGGTTTCCCAGCGCTGTGGGACTTTACGTTGCACGCCAGAGCGCGTTCCGGCGGTCCTCCAGTGTGTATTCTATGAGTTCTATTGCTATGTCTGTCGCCGACCCTTTCAGCAAGGAGTCCAGGCCAATACGAATTCTGGTGGCCGACGACCACGAAGTGATGCGGATGGGAATCCGCAATCTGCTGGAATCGGTTCCCGCATGGTCCGTCTACGCAGAAGCCAAGACCGGACGGGAGGCGGTCGAGATGGCGCTGTTGTCCTCTCCCGACATCATCATCATGGACATCACCATGCCTGAGATGAATGGCCTGGAAGCTGCGGCAAAAATCGCGTCGGAGCGCCCCGAGATTCCGGTGATCATGTTTTCCCTGCACCTTTCCGAGGATGTAGTTGGACGATTCAAGACCGGGAGCATCCGCGGTGCCGTCGCCAAGAGCGAAGCGGCCCGGGACTTGCTGGACGCAGTCAGGTCAGTTTTGCATGGCGGCACGTTTTTCCCGGCCAGGTCTCACTCAGAGTCCAATGGCAATTAATTAGACCCCCTCCGATTCCCGCGTTGGCCGGCTTCGTCTATTCCTCAGATATCCAGACAAGAATCCCTACGAATCGTGAGGGTTAAATCGCATTGAATGGGAATTCGAAGATGCCGAAGGAATTACTTGAACAATCGCTGAGAGGGCAGCGTATTCAGCTACTTAAAGGGAGGCGGCAGGCACCGGATAAAGGGGAGGTACAACCGACGCCTGCCTTCCGTCTCCTTCGCGTTGGGGCTGAAGTATATGTAAATGAATCCGCCAGGATTTCGCCATCAGGGAGATACTGTATTTTTCGGTCTCGTATTGGCGATTTTCCACATCGCAACCTCAGACTAGCATCCTTAAAGGAATTCTCACCCTATTTAGTTGCATCAACTTACCAGTTGAACGAACAAACCGGCATTTATTACTAGAAAACTGCGTCAGATCGGCGAAAAGGGGCGATACAAAGCGAGTAACCGTGGAAAGCAGCAGCAGGGCGGCGCACCGGCCAGAATCCTCTAGACCCAGTGTCCAATTTCGAGAGAACGTCTTTGAGACGGCCTGCGATCGGAGAGTCGGGATCCTTTTGCAGGAGCTGGCGGTATTCTTCCTGCGCCCGCCGGTTTTCTCCGAGGTCGCTCAGGACTTGCGCAGCGATCAGATGGGCGCTGGCGAACTTCTTGTGGTCGGGTAGTGAATGCACCTTTTGCGCATTGGCGAGGGCCTGATCGGATCCACCGTTTTTCAGTTGTGTATTGGCGAGAGCCGTAAAGACCTGTGGGTCTCGGGGCGCGGCGCTGCTGGCGTGAACCAAGTACGGTTCCGCCCGCTTGTAATCTTTGTTGTCGTAGTAAAACTGGCCGAGGTACAAATTGGCCTGCTGGGGACTGTCATCCAATTACGCGGCCGTGCGAAACGATTCCACCGCCTTTTCGCCGTCTTTTAAGTTCACGTAAACCAGACCCAAGTTGTTATGGCCAGAGCATACTTAGGATAGATTGCGATCGCCCGGTCGAGATGCGTTTTGGCCTCGGTCCAATTTTCCTGGTCCATTTTTGCAGTGGCTTTGTCGAACTCTTTTCTGGCCTCGGGAGGAATGCTCACGTCTATCGGCGCAAGGGACGACAGGTCGGTTGTAAATGCCGTTCGCTTCACATGGAAAAAAATTGTGTAACGTTCGGCCCAGAATCGGTCAACTCGATTGGGCCACTTTCGGTGGTATCGATTCCGGAGCCGCTAATGCGCACTTTGTACGTGGAGGGAGTCAACTCAGTGAAATGGACCGTACCAGAAGTATCAGTCACACGGCTAGCTACGGCACTACCGTGAGTACTCAATAATTCAACGCGAATGTCGGCGGGTACGGGAGTATCGTCCTCGAAGACAACGCGGACCGTGAGTTGCTCCTGGGTCGCAATCTGGGGCGGGGGCGGGGCTTGGCCCGAACGGCAGCGCAAGCCGCAATCGCAAAGAAGAAGAGGAGAACGCCGGTGAAAAACCGCTGAAGCATGTCCTGCTCCTACCGAGCCGCTCTAACAGCCCCCAAGTCTACTCAACCGAAGCAATATTGCGTCTACGGTGGAGGTGGTGGGCTAGCCGACCTCTGACATTTGTCAGCATCCCGCAGTGACTTTCCGCACTGGATCATGGGTCTCACTTAGATTGCAATAATGGCTGTAGTTAATTTTGCTTTGAATGGAGTTGCCATGCGCGTTTTTCGTTTCGCGCCAATCCTGTTGCTTGCTCTCTTACTTCCGGCTTCCGTGCTAGCCGCCGACATCAATGGAAAATGGAGAGGGCCAATGCAGGCGGGCGGCGACGCTGTTTTCGATCTGAAATCGGACAAAGGCGCGATCAGCGGCACTATGCTTGGCTATGATGGCAAGCCGCGCCCGGTCTCCGAAGGCAAATTGGATGGAGACGCCATCTCCCTGAAAATCGCCACCGATTGGCAAGGCCAGCCGGTAACTCTGGTTGTGACCGGAAAAATCTCGGGTGACGAAATGCAACTCCACATCGCCTCCGACAATGGATATTGGAGTACCGACGCCAATGTGAAGCGGGAGAAGTAGGCGGGGAGCCAAGCCACTAGCATCTCCCCCATCTCCCTGGGGGAGGCCTCCCCCACCTATGCCACTTATGCCGCGCGCACGTGTCGGTCGGACACTCCCTTCGACTTCGCTCAGAGCAGGCTTTGTCCGACACCTTGGACCTGCTCTGTGGCGCGGACGGGCCCCGAGTGGGGGTCAAAGCGGGCCTCGCCCGCGAAGTCTTGTATCCGGTCGAACCTCGTATCAGGGCATGGCTTCAGCCATGCCGATCAACCCGCCCCGCACCCGTGAAACTATTGCGTGCCCATAGCCGCACGCGAGAGAATCGCAGCATGAAAATCAGGCTCTCGCTATTTCTGATTTCGTCTTTTGCGTTGTGCGCTTTCTATCCCTCGGCCGCCCAAACCAAAGCGGATCCAGCAACCTCGAAAATTACCGCCCTCGAGGCCAAATGGAACGAGGCTTACAAGCGCAACGACCCTGCCGGCATGGAAGCTTTGCTGGCCGACGACTTCATCATTACGGTGGAGGACGGAACCACTTTCAGCAAATCGGGATACTTGGCCCATACCGCCGACTCCGAACTGCGAGTCCAAATTTCGGATATGACAGATATTAGAGTCCGGGTACACGGCACCATCGCCATCGTCACGGGCGCTTATCACGAGAAAGGCACATCCAAGGGGAAAGGGTATGAATCGCGCGATCGCTTTACCGATGTCTGGATGAAAGGCAACGCCGGCTGGCAGGTGATCGCTTCTCAGTACAGCATTCCGTCGACCCAATGAGCAGCTGTGCTGCCGCCTGTAGGATTCAAAAGCGGCTATCCCGGCTTAACCCCCGGCGATCGCCACACCATCGTAAACACCAGCGCTACCGCAATTCCCAGCGACACCTCAACGAACCGGTGCGTAGCCACAATCCACGCCCCACGCTGGTGCGCAACCAGAAGAACGATGCTCAGAGCAATTGCCGCAAAACGGTAAGCGCTTCTCACCCGCAGCAGCGAGCACAAAATTCCGCAAACAAAAATCCCACCGCCGTACGCCGCCCAGCTGGAATTGAAAAATGTGGCGATAAGCGCTCCCAGGGCCGCACCCAATGCCGTCCCCGCAAAGCGCTGCCAGGCCAGCGTCATCGGATTAATGGTCGAGAGCACAATCACAATCGTCGAAATCGGCGCCCAATAAAACTCCGGCAGCTTCAGGCTGCGCGCCAGCAGCATAGACGCCACTGCGGCCACCGCCGTCCGCGCCGCAGTGACGAGTGCCTCCCGGCTAAGTCCGGCTCGTTTCGGCCAATCCACCATAGGTCGGTCATTGTACCGCGCAGGATGTGGGATGCGGCACGGCCTCCGTGGGTCGGACACTCTTGTCCGACGCCTTTGATCTTATGTGGATATCCGTAGGGAGGCGCCATTCTGCAGAACCCAGAGAGGCATTGCTCCGAAACCGCTCAACAAACTTTATTCAGCGGTTTCGGGAAAAGGAAACGAGCTCAGAGCGCAGTTTCGCATCGAAGCGTGATAAACATTTTGCGGCCGCGCGCACTACCGAAGAGACGCCGCTCTGCGCATTTGACGCGAACCCTAGTTGCTCCAAACGATGCTGGCCTTTTTTACCGCGACATGCTCTTTCCGAAGCGCGCGGGCCGAATCTCCAAGCGGTATAACCGCCGCCGCCGTCCCCATCTCTTGCATCGCTTCCCACAAGGGCTTTTCACCCTGACCCCACACACTCGCCGATCTCTCCATAATGTCGTGGGACTGCCCCATGCCCTGCTGCGAAGCCTGCTGCGGGTGGGATGGCATTTCAAACATCTGGGGTTGAGCGTTCAACACTCCGTTAACTTGTCCAGACGCGCCTACCACACAGAAAATGCAGAGCACCAGCGAAACGAATAAGAGACTCTTCATATTCTTGATCTCCACCTCCGGAGTCATCTCCGGCGGCCCGCCTGTTGGCGGTTTGGGCTCATGTAAGTTCTGGCCCTGTCATGATTAGAAGCAAATCTGACACCACCCTAACCTGTTGAACCTTCGGCTGCTTTCTGCTTTCGGCGAGGTCGCGGCAGTGCAATTGTTTGCACTCTTTTGGACGACCGTATGAAAGCCACCCACCTTCCCCTCAGGTCTGTCATTCCGAAGAAGATCATTCGCAAAGCGAATGATCTTCGCAGTCGAAAGCCTGCCCTGAGGGACTGACCGCGAAGCGGGAAGGAGTCGAACGGGAACCTGCTTCTTCCTTTCGCAGGATGCAAAGTCGCGGTCAGTTCCGACAACAAGAAAAAGGCCCCGCCTTAGCCGATCTTTCGCAGTTGGGCCCATCTGAGCTGGTTAACTGCTTTGGAATCAGTTGAGGCTATCGAAAGGTCTTCACCACAAACGAGCCCCTATCGGAGTGTCTGTACCTCGATTTCGTTACTG
>Ga0185299_10003792_pt1 | contig 19292 bp, 18 predicted proteins | sample PaiPotPPA55metaG_FD_128002 | JGI IMG/M metagenome (GOLD analysis project Ga0185299, IMG submission 128002) | Iron sulfur acid spring bacterial and archeal communities from Banff, Canada, to study Microbial Dark Matter (Phase II) - Paint Pots PPA... ...
TCGACTGACTATTCTTCTTGAGCGTTGTCCCTGCAGCTCTTTGAGTTCAGGATAGGTGAAGATCTGAGGTGGATATCAACCACGATCAAATCCCAATGTAAGGGTTGCAATGATCATTCGATGAAAAGAAGACGCACCCGAGCCCGATTTACAGCGTCCACAGTTTCCGGTGGACCCTTTGGACGAGCCAATACCATGTTCCTTGAGCTAACCATGCCTTCTCGGCATAGCGGTTTGCGAGGCTTCTCCCCCAAGCACCTGGCAGATTGCCAGTGACCGCAGCACAGTCTTTGGTTTGCCAATATACTACAGAGCGTTGACTCTCTCAGACAAGATGACCATGTAAGGGATTTTGAACGAGGTGGCATGCGCCCAGCTATGCTACGCCGAGAGAGAAAGCGTAGTCGTATTACTTTACAAAAGTTCCTGCTGGGTCAGCGAAAAATGGAACTGCGACATCTGCGATATTTTCTAGCCGTAGGAAAGCTCTTTCCGGAAGAAGCGCGCGAACTACTGAAGCTCAGCGATGAGTCGGTGAAAAAAGTCCATACCATGGTTCGTGGCGAGTATAGCGAGTTACACATCGGCTATCGGGTTCCCGGCATACTCGAGATCTTGCCGCAAGCGCTCGAACTTGCGATCGTACTCCTGCCGACCGGTGAGCGGATCACAGGCATTGAGTTCGAATCGCTGCACACTTACCCGTTGTGTGTCGCGCTGAACGCTGCGCATCCCCTTGCACACCTGGAATCCATCCCGTTGGAAAAGCTAGCTGCCGAACCCTGGCGTAAGCTGTTTGAGTCCTGTGCAGATGTTATGTTGTCAGACGTCCGTCTGCTGAAGTAAAGCCGCGTGTTCCTCTAGATGATCAAGTTCTTCGGATTCCTTTTGCTTATTTGTAATGCCGGCATCGTCCTTGGAGCCGATAGAGAATTTGGACACCCAATTTTTCGAACTTTCACCGCTCAGGACTATGGCCGTCAGGTGGGCCAAATATTTGCGATAGACGAGGATCCTCAGGGTCGCATGCTTTTTGGGTGCGAAGACGCCATCTTGGTGTTCGACAATAGTCACTGGGAAACGATTGCAACGCCAGGAACCGGTTTTATCAGATCGTTCGCCGCTGATAGGGACGGAGTAGTCTGGTTCAGTAGCAGTACCCAGATCGGCTACCTGTCCAGAGTCGATGGGGGATACCGGCTGGTTAAAGTCTACGAGGGCGCACTGGGAGTCAATTCCCGCGTTATTGTGGACGGTGACCGTCTGTACTTCACTAGCGACTCCGGACTTCTAACCTGGGACAATGGACATATGTCGCAGCAGCCTTGGCCAACGGACGCGATGACCAAATTCTCTGCCGCAGTTGTCCATGGCAAAATCTGGGCCGGAGATCGAAACGGATCCATCTATGAGTTCGATGGAGGCAGGTTTACCAGAATTGCGGAATCGCCTTCGACCGATGCCGGCAAAGTGCTGGCAATTGTGGATTGTCCAGTCGGCGATGTTCTGATTGTCAGATCGTTGGGAATTTTTCGGAAAACCGGTGCTACGCTCGTACCGTGGCCAACCGACATCGATTCTTTGCTGAAAACTGCTCGTATCTTCCGGGCAAAATGGATATTGGGCAATTATCTGGCCGTCCTAGTGGAGAACACCGGCGTTTACCTGCTCGACCCGCAGGGGCACCTTGTTGAAAGCCTCACGCTCAACAACGGCTTGGCAGATGCCGGCTTTGAAGCACGTGGCGAAGATCGGGACGGAGGCCTTTGGGTCGGCACCGACACGGAGATTACCCGGATTCAGTTTGCGGTTGGGCATACCGAGTTTGACCACGAATTGGGATTGCCGAAGGGCTTTGTCACCGATGTAACCAGATATCAGGGTAAAATTTACGCCACTACCCAACACGGCGTCTATGTTCTAAAAGCGGCCCAAGACGCATCTGAAACCTCTCAATTTCTCCGGTTCGGAGATGAGAGTGACCGCTTTTTCGGGATGACCGTCAGCGCTCCGAACGCGTTTGCTGTCAGCGACTCAGGCGCTTACGCCCTGGACATGGGGGGCCCCAAGCTTAAGCGGATCGGATCGGCAGCTGCCCTAATTGTTCCCTCGCGAACTGATCCAAGGCGGCTGTTTCTCAGCACGCGAGACGGGTTGGAGTCCATCAGTAACTCCAACGGTCAATGGTCTTCCGAGGGCCTGCTCTCGCAATTTCCTTACTTTATTGGGGGATTGGCCGAGGATGAAAACGGTGACCTGTTTCTCTGCACCGAAAGTAATGGATTTTATCGGGTCCAGTTAGACCGGGGCGCGCAGCCATTGTTCCGCAACGCTCGAATAGAGCGCTTAGTGGATAACAAAGAAAACCGAAACGTTCCAGGAGGTCAGGCGCCGGTTTGTCTATGGAAAGGGCAAATGTTGTTTATTGGAACTGACCGGGTTTGGAAGTTACTACCGGGCAACAATCGATTGGAGCCTTTTGAGTTGACGGCAAAAAGCTTGCCTGGCCGGAACGTTCAAATGATCGTTCGTAGCCAGCTAACCGAAGACTATGTTTGGGTAAGCAGTCGCCCTGCTAATGCAAGCCCAGAGACTGGTTTTGAGGTGGGACAGCTCTATTCGTCGGGACGCTACGAAGCGCTCTCCCATGCTGTCTCCTACCCATTGGGTTTAATAAATAGTGTTTGGGATGAAAAAGTGGAGGGCAAGCCGGTGGTATGGATCGCTGGGGACTACGGCCTGATGCGTGTCTTTCTGGATCGACCCACGTTTAGTAAAAGACAATTCGAGCTTTATCCGAGCCAAATCGTAACCGCTGACGGAAAACCCATCCCTATTCATGACGGTAAAGAGTTAACCCTCGAATACGATGACCGGGATTTCCAAGTTCGTTTCGGCACGGACCATTTCAGTGTTAATAATGAGCTCTATTATCAGGCCACTTTGGAAGGAAAAGTGAGCCACCGGTCGCCAGCCATAACCGCACCGGTTTGGCGCTCCGGAGCGCTCAATGAGGGTCACTATCTTCTTTCGGTTGAAGCCAAAGACAGCAATGGAGTGGAGAGCAAGGCACTGAGGTTAGCCTTCACCATCGAGCCGCCCTGGCACCGTACTCTTTGGATGGAGATCGTTTGGGGAATATTGGCAATTCTGATTGTTTATCTCTTTATCCGTTGGCGGACATGGCAGATGACTTTACAGCAAAGACAGCTAATGCAGACGGTTGATCTGCGCACTCGAGAACTGCGGCTAAACGAGATTGAGCTCCGAAAAGCCAAAGATGCCGCCGAACTAGAGCGAGGGCGCGCCGAAACTGCTAATCGCGCCAAGACTGCTTTCTTGGCCAACATGAGTCACGAGCTGCGAACCCCTCTCAACAGTATTCTCGGCTATGCCCAAATACTCCTCCGGCGCCGGAAACTCAACGACGATGGAGGAGCAAAATTGAAAACGATCCTAGCTAGCGGAGAACATCTTCTCGAAATGATCAATGAAGTATTGGACCTCTCGAGGGTCGAGTCTGGAAAGGTATCGGTTGAGCTTCGATCCTTGGAGCTGCCCAAGTTTATCGCGGGAATCGTTGAAGAGTTTCAACTGCGGGCGGCTCACGGGCAGCTGCGTTTTATTCACGAAATTCACGGGGAGCTGCCGCAATTGATCGAGACCGATCCTCTCCGGTTACGACAAGTGCTCTATAATTTGCTGGGGAACGCCGTGAAATTTACCACTCAGGGAGAGATCGCTTTAAGAGTATTCGTGACTTCAGAGCAGCTCCGCTTTGAAGTGAAGGACACTGGAAAGGGAATCCCCCAGGAAGATTTGCCTTCGATCTTCAAGCCCTTCTACCAAGCAAGTAACAATCAGCTAATAGGCCAAGGCGTGGGGTTGGGGTTATATATTAGCAAGCAAATCGTGGAATTGCTTGGAGGCAAAATCTCAATTGATAGTGAACCGGACCGAGGTAGTACGTTTATTTTCGAGATTCCGCGGCGCGACGCAAACCCAGTTAGTCCTGAACCGACTTCGCCACAGATCGTCGGTTATGAAGGGCCTCGCCGGAAGATTTTGGTGTTGGACGATGAACCGCTCAACCGCTCGCTGTTGAGCGAGCTTCTCTCGACGGTCGGCTTTGATACGGTAGCAGCGGATTCCACAGAACAAGCGCTATCGCTGCTCAAGGATAGTTTTGATGCGGTGATCTCAGACATCAGAATGCCAGGCTTTGATGGGAATACCTTTTGCCGGCGGCTCAGGTCATCTGATGAGACTAAGAACCTGATCATTATTGCCTGCTCAGGCAGTGTATTTGCTGACGACCAGCGCCTGGCGCTTGAGTCTGGATTTAATGATTTCTTACCGAAACCGGTAATGGAAGAAGAACTATTCGAGATCCTGAGAAGACATTTGAGGGTAAAATGGGTTTACGCCGAACGGAACAAATCCACGGAGCGCACGATATAATCCCGCGGGTTTCACGGCCGTTAGGCACGCCGCTGCGAATGCCGGCCCCTTCAAGCTAACCGCCTTGCGGCCCGCAGGGTCAGCGTGAACCGAGGTGAGGCATAAAGGGGTCACCTAACTAAAAGGAAATTTTAGCAGGTTAAGGGCCTCTTGTGGGCGATTTGGCCAAAAGAACACGCACCAGGATTTGATTTAAGGTTCTTCTTATAGCTCGCTCTTGATTTCCTTGAGGAGACTAAGCACGCGGTGAATAAGCGGGTCTACGTTGCCACGCGACCATAGAGCAAACATGTCAAACGGTCCGATGGAAAAACTCGGAGTTCGTAACACGATCCCGTCAGGAACAAAGTCTTTTGCAGAAGGTGGAAGGAACACATATCCCACGCGGGCCTTTTGCTTCATCCGCCGTTAGGAGCCGAGGAAGCGTTCCTTTGTTGGTAAACGGTCGTGCCTCCCCGCGAGACCGCGGCATTACTTCGTTCCCAGCGCGCTCCACTTCGGCGCAAGATACCAGACGTAAAGCTGCGTCTGAGATGGGGACGCCACGAACGCGTACAAACGCCGGGCATCGGCCGAGAACAGCAGGGCCCGCACGCTGAAATCACCGGGCGGGAATGCCAGATTGGCCAGCCGCTCGCCCGCGATCGCGTCCCACAGCGACACGAAATTCGGCTGCGCAGGATCGGGCTTGCCGTCCAGCGTCAGGCCCTCCGACCGGCCGCCGATCGCGACCAGGCGACCTTGCGCGGCAATCGCGTGCGACACGCCGACACCATGGCTCAGCACGTGCAGCAGCCTGCCGTCAGCGACCCGTTCGACATAGGCTCCTTGGTAGCGCGCACAGTGTGGTCCGCTCTCGGTCGTGGTGCCGATGAACGCACCGTTCCGCATCAGGGCGTTGCCGGGTCCGCAGGGCAGCATCGTCTGAGGATCGAACCAGCGATTGAACAACTGCACCTGCAGCTCCGCCGCGGCCGCGAACCGCAGGGTCGGCAGGTCATTGTCGCTGTAATACTCGCCGTCGTCGGTTGGCGCCCAGTAGCGCTCCGATCCGACAGCGCGCGGCTCCGGGCGGGGATCGCGCGCATCGTCGAATTTCAGCAATGCCCGGTCTGACACGCCGAAGGTCGGCGACGCACGCCGGCCGGAACCGGCTTGCGCGAAGAGCGCCAGCGGCGAAGGAAGGTAGGCATAGGGGAACACGTCTCGCTCCGGCGGCGCGACGGTCCAGTTGGCGCGCGGTTTGCCCCATATCTCTGCTGCGGCGAGATCGGCGAACTGGATCAGAAGCCGGCCGTCCGGCTCCGCACGGGCCTTCCAGTAGCCCTTGTTCAGTACCTCCTCGATCAGTGTGGCATCGTCGTAGACGCGATCCAGCGGCCAGATCTGTCTGCCTTGGAGGTCGATGACGAACAGGCCGTCCCTGACGCCGCTGAGCGTCACGGGCGAGACGTGCGCGGCGAACCACGCGATGTGCCGGTCGGCTGAAAGGATGGGCTTGCCGTCGATGTTGCTCTCGCCATGCCAGAGCGTGTCGATCGCCCCCGAGATGGCATCGAGCAGCGAGATTGACCAGTCGCCGGGGTCGTCCAGGCTGCGGCCGGACTCCCACAGAAGCAGCCGGCCGTCATTCAGCAGAGAGGCCCGATGCAGCTCGTACCATTTGTAACGGACAGTGGCGACGTCGATGACACGGGCAGGTCGGTCGGACGACGGCGTCGTGACCGGCCGCGGAATCATCCAGTCCGCCGATCGAGGACTCGCTGCCAAACCAGCCGGCGCTGCCATGAGCCCCAAGCCGAGCACGGTGAGGAAGAGGCGCAGCATCGTCCCACTCCAAGCCTTGCCAACGTTCGTGCGGCTATTGCAAGGAGCGCGCATCGCGGTTCCAACACGACGTGGGCTCAACGCCTCCGCACTGGCTTGAACAAGAAATCGACTATTCATTTTATACGATTTTTGCGGAGCACTCTATCAGAATCAGTCGCTTGAAGGTCCATCGAAACGCGGATTGGCAATCATGCCTTCCGCGCGACCGGCATCACGGCGTATCTGAAGAACAGCGGCAAATTGGAAGTCGCGCAGCACAATCGCTAATCACGAATCGCCGCGGACAACCAAACTTTATGACCGCCGACAGGACGAGATTTCGCTCGACGAGATAGAGCGAATTGCGATCCAAAAAAACGCCGGGTGTCCCCGCTGTTGTTGACCTTCCTCAAAACACTCTGGGGATAAATCTTGCAATATGCGCGACCAGAACGCTATAAATATAAGCCAGTATTCTTTCCGAAACCCAACCTGAACGTGACATCCCTCGGTTAGGGGGTGCCGCCTTGAAGGAGAAGAAATATGAGCGAACCGACTAACATCAAATGGCGGATCGCAGGTGAAGAAGTGGGTAACTGCAACTGCAGCTGGGGCTGTCCCTGCCAGTTTAGTGCGCTGCCGACGACCGGGCACTGCGAAGCCCTTCTAGCGTGGCAGATTAGCGACGGATATTTTAGCGATACCCGATTGGACGGCGTGCGTTTCGCGCGCCTTTACTGGTGGCCGGGAGCGATACATGAGGGCAACGGCGTGCGGCGCACGATTGTCGACGAAAAGGCCAGCAAGGAGCAGCGCGACGCCCTGATCGCCCTCGACAGCGGCCAGCATGGCGGGACGTACTGGGAGATCTTCGCGGCCGTTTGCCCCAATCTGATTGAGGCGCTCTTCGCCCCGATCACCCTCACTGTCGATCGCGAGAAGCGGCTCGCGACGATTCGGATCCCAGGAATCGCCGAGTCCAATGTCGAGCCAATCAAAAGCCCTGCGACCGGACAGGAACACAGGGCCCGCATCGCGTTGCCCGATGGTTTCGAATACAAGGAGGCCGAGATGGGCAACACGGTGTCTTGCTCCGTCAGCGCAGGCGACAAGCTGACGTTTGAGCTCAAGAACACCTATGCACAGCTGAACGCCTTCGATTGGAGCAACTGACGAGGCATCGCCCCCGAACGTCTGTTCCCAAAGCGTAAAAGAACGGATTTTCCCAGCCATCGAAGCGGCCGGCATCGAAACGCGGATTGGCAACCATACCTTCCGCGCGACCGGCATCACGCACCTGACGAACAGCGGCAAGTTGGAAGTCGCGCAGCAAATCGCTAACCATGAATCGCCGCGGACGACCAAGCTTTATGACCGTCGACGATAATACTTCCGGTCAAAGAGTTCGGAACAAGAGGCAGGTAATGATGCAGGTCATTCAGACGAGCCCGAAGACTCACGTGAAAGAATGAATAAGCGACAGACGTGGGTGAGAGCAGACAAGCTACAGCCGGGGGATCGCGTTCAGGACGCGAACGGCAACGTTGTCACCATTAAAGATGTAAGCAAGGGACTTTTTCCAGGGTCGATCCTGATTACACTACAAGACGCTGATCCGGATTTTGCCTACCTAGAATCGGATACGAAAATATTCGTGGAATAGCAGTATCGGGGCTACGAAAACTGACCGCCGGGCGGCGTGGATGCGTTGCCCTTGCGCTTAAGATCGGCGTTCCTTCCTATCAAGTCGAAGACGAGGAAGGCAGAACTCATTTACTGATTCACCTAGCAATTGAGGAACAGCATGAACACCGCTGGTGCCTCTGGCGGCCCGATCACGCAGGCTTTAACGGCGAAGATAAGATCAAACGTCTCTGCCGTCGCGCTATCCAAGCGACGTTAATTGAACGGGAGGGTGCCGGGTTTCGAGTAAAGGCCCGAAATATTGGATGCCGAGATGAACCAGCTCGAGTGCAATGACTGCCACCAGGATACGGAATACCCAGACGCGAGCCTCGAAATGGCTCGATAGCTTGGCCCCAAAATGACCGCCGAGCAGGCTACCTACCGAGAGGAGCAGACCTTTCAGTCCAGCGGATATTTCCTGCCCCCATAAACAGCACGATGGGTACGAATGTAGTTGTAACCAGTAGAAACACCTTCAAGGCATTCGCGTGCGGTAGATCGTAACGGAACAACAGAATCAGAACTAACAGCAGGTAGGTCGCACCATCCAGAACCAGAAAGCCAAGCCAGACGCCCACCACGAACAGAGCGCAAAGTCCAGCCAGCGTCAGTCGCGGTGGTTCGATATGTTCTTTAGCTAAGGCTTGTTTCACTTTGGTGAACAGCAATATCAGTGCGATTAACACCGCCGCCGTGATAATGAGGCCCAGATCCCGGTTCGGTATTCTTTCGGTTAAGTAGACGCCGACGGCGCTTCCTAGAGTTGCCGGCACCACAATTCGCCAAGCTGCTGACCAGTCAACTTTACCTTGGCGGTGAAAGGTCCTTAGCGCCATGAGCGAGCCAAAAAGCACCGGCAGTCGATTTGTCGCATTCGCTGCCAGCGCAGGTAAACCGAGCATCATTAACATCGGTAGCGAGATCGCGGATCCGGAGGAAGCCAGCGTGTTAATGAAGCCGCACGCGAGGCCGACAACCAATAACACCAGCGCATACGGCATGAAGTCACCAAGACTCATAGATCATCCAAATCGATCGGCACGCTTCTTACCAAATTCGGGACTGAAATAACAGGAATAGTTTATCCTTTTGATGATGAGCCATTCATCGCGGCTGCCCAGGATGTATTTCTTTCGATCTTCGGGCTGACGATGCCGAGCTGAACAATCCCGGCTCGCGCCAATGCGAGCTGTTTCTCACGACCGTCTTTAGGGTATGAATCTGTCGTCAATACGCAATGGTGCGTATTGCTATCCAACTAGGATTTCTTCAGACTTGGAAATAGCAGACGATCCTTCGAAGCGCGGCTGAATAACCTAGTGCGGTGCCGGTGGCTGACGCCAGGAAATACGTTGAATCACTGAAGAAAACAAGCGGCATAAGAGCTGGTGCAAACTCCTTTTGATCGAACAATTCCGCCCATGAAATCATACTGTTCTAAACAGCACGAGGATACATATCTATGGCTCGCCCGCTCGTGTTAATCCACGGTTACTCTGCCTCTGATGAAGCCTTCAAACCTCTGAAGGATGCACTGATCAACAGAGGAATCACTCCAACAACTATCAACGTCTGCAATTACGTCTCGCTAAATAACGAAATCACGATCAAGGATATTGCCGAGGGCTTAGAACGCGCGTTTCTCAAGCATGCCATTTTGAACGACGATAACCAGCCGTTCGACGCGATCGTGCACTCGACGGGTATGCTAGTCCTTCGGTCCTGGTTAACTAACGCAGGCGTTGACCCTACCAAAAATTACCGCCTCAAACGGCTTAAACATCTGGTGGGATTGGCACCGGCGACGTGGGGTTCGCCACAGGCGCATAAAGGGCGTACCTGGCTGGGCGCATTGGTCAAAGGAAATCGGCAGTTTGGCCCGGACTTCTTAAACGCCGGTGACAAGGTGCTCGAAGGTCTAGAACTCGGGAGCTCGTTTACGTGGGACCTTGCGCATGCGGATTTGTTGGGACCAGCACCCTATTATGACAAGACTCCCGATACTCCATACGTCGCCGTGTTTATCGGCAATATGCCCTACGAAGGCCTTTCGAGCGTAGCTAACGACCCCGGTACCGATGGAACCGTACGATGGTCCGGGGCTGGTCTGAACACGCGAAAGATCACAATCGATTTGACTCGAAGGCCACACGATCCGTCGGGCAAGTCAACGAACCGGGTAACGATCTCAGAATGGGCAGACAACCGTCTGGACATTCCTATCATTCCAGTCGATGAGCGCAACCATGGCTCCCTGCTCAGCGATCCTGACAGCGAGATGGTCGGGTATATACTCGATTTTTTAAAGGTTGGGGACCAAGAAGGCAAGACCTTCGATGATTGGCTCGCGGGAGCTCGCCGCTATGGAGAAAAGGGCAAGACGAAAATGCTGATGGACCCGGGGGCCGGCGCGGCGGGAGTCATAGGGGATGCGAGGACTCTGTTGGATCACTTCATCGGCCGCGATATAGGAAATGAAATCGAGGGCTGGCAGCAATTTGTTGTGCGCGCCCGCGATGAACGCGGTGACGGTGTCTCTGATTATATGATTGAAGTTCTGACCGAAAAAGACAACACCTGGACACCATTTGAACAAATGTATGTCGACGTCCATGCGTATGGTCCCGATCCGAGCTTTCGATGCTTCCAGATTCTGCTGCCAAAAGGCATTTTGGCTGGAAAGGTTCCGCTTAAAGTGCGGATTCACGCCTCAACCGGAACTGAGCTTATGGCGTATCAGGGTTATGGAGATACCGAGCAACAGCTGACGGCGACATCAGCGCCGGTAGAACTGGATCTGGGACCGATTAACAAGCCGGGGTCGAGCCTGTTCCACCCGTTCACGACAACGTTGATAGAAATCATTTTGAACAGAGAACCGCTTCCGTTCGACAACGTAAGCCGGATTCTTCAGATCGAATAGGTAATCATTGGTTGGCCAAGGCGACCCCTTTGACTCCGCCCGCTACCGTCTTGGCGTTCTCTTTGGCGGGAGGTTTAACCGCAGAGTACCCCGCTTCCGCCACTCCGGTCTCGAGTGAAGAAGTCAATACGTGCAACGCCGTATTGATGGCGACCGCTGTTCGTTCACAAAATCACTCGGATGCGACCGGTCGCCTTCGGCGAACCTTTGCCTGCCGGCACTCGATTAACCCTTTTCTCTGACGACAAGCCCAATCGCTTCTTCGCGGTCATCAAATTTTGGACGGAATGAAACCTCAGGCGTTGCACTCGCGCTAAGACCGGCGTTCCTGCCTACCCAAGTCGAAGATGAGGAAGGCAGAACTCACCTACTGATTCACCTGGCAATTAAGGAAGAGCATGAACACCGCTGGTGTCTCTGGCGGCCGGATCACGCAGGCTTTGATTCGAGCGAGCAAATGCATTTTCTCTCTCTCCGCCTAGAGATCGTTCCAGAGCGCCCTAAGTGACCAGCACTGAGCATCTCCGAGCGAGGCAGTGCCGGTCGCCGCAAGTATCGCCCGTCGATACGCCTCAGTTAATGGAGTAATGACACCCTGTTCGATATTGTCCTCCAGGTAACGGATACCGTTTTTTTCGAGAGCGTGTGCATTGCCTTCTTGTGCTAGTTCCGTAGCGCTCTTGATTGCTAGCTTAGCCAAATATTCAGGTGTCAGATCTTCTGAAGGTATATTCGGCAGAAGACAGGCATACAGAACCGAGTGAAACCCGCCAAGCTGCATCTGTTTGATGTTCGTTTCGCTAGACGCTTAGGGACCCGAAGAGAAGCGGCAATAAGACCGCAATGACCAGTAAGCCAATCCAAAACAGCGGTCCGTAGAACGGATCTTTCGCGTTGAGTATTCGCGTATAGAAGAAGCCATAGACTACATCATACGCTATCCCGAGTACGAGAAACGCACTGATCAGCGAAACAAGGAAAGAGGACCGTGAACGGACCGAATATTTGAGGGAACGACCTACTTGATTAGGTATATCGACTATATCCATTTTCGATTAGCTTTATTGCCGGGATTGTACGGGATCCTGAAACGAAAGCCCAGATCCAAGAGATCCCCTCCATTTCAGTCGGAAAACGGGCCCCTTCCTACTCGCCGTGGTTCGAATCCCAAACTGAGGACCTGCCCCGATTTCGGTCTCAAGGAGCCTGTGTTTTAGGGGAAAGGCTTAACCGCAGAGTACGCCGCCTCCCCCACCCCGGCCTGGAGTAAAGGAAGTCAATACGCGTAAGTGCGAGTTGATTCCAATAAACGCTAGGGCGCATAATTACTCGATGCGACCGGTTGAATTTGGCGAACCCTTAGCTGCCGGAACTCGCCGCAGCGTTGACTCGAGATCCATTTTTGAGGGTGCGCTGGTTGAGGAATAGACTGGCATCCAGAAAAACGCTCTAAAAGCCGATTAGAGCGCGTTTGAGAAGGTACCCGCTATCCTGCCTCCTAATTAATAAGGGTCCTTCACGCATAAGGCGGCCCGATCCGATGTGTAATCTGAGTTAGTCTGTCGATCATCTATTCCGCACTTTTCTTTTCAAGGGCGTCCTTCAGTCTTTGTCGCAATTCGGCTATGCGCGTTTGGGCAAAGACGACGCGATCTCCGTAATTGTCTAATGAGTCACGACCTCCCAACCATGACTGTTGCTGCATCGTTAGAAGTTGCCGATCGTCCTCATTCAAGACTCCGCGCAGGGTTTGATAGAGGCGCTCCACTTGCCGGCTCGCCAAGATCGATCCACCAAGAGGCTGGTCGGGATTGGGATAAGGCTCAGACCGCTCGAAAACGAGTGAGTTACCACCGGCGTTTATTTGAAAATATAGATCGACTCGTCGTGCGTTCGGACCTGAACCGTAATCGATGTTTACGGTTACATAACATTCGTGAGCCGAAATGAAGTGCGCGTCGATAATGGAAAGATGTGGGGACCGAGCCGAATAACTGGGCTTGCGGGCTGTTGGCCCATTAGCGACTCGAGTCGCGGCTGCCACCAACGTCGATCCAACGTTGGAGACATGCCCGTCGGGCAGATCGACTTGGAGACATGCCAATGGGTCCAGAGCGTTGACCACCAAGAGATGATCCTCCTGTGGGGCCCAGGCACAGAACCAGTGAGTTGAAGAAGCATCGAGAGGGTCCAACGGCGCGAAATCCGTTGCCCCAAATCCTGAGAGATCCAAGACCGGCTCCTTGGTCTGAAGATTCACTATCGAAAGCTCCGTTGGAGGCTTGCCGTTTGCGGCCCCTCTATCGCTATCGCTTGATGTTGAAATCATTTTGGGGTGCGCGAGAGCATAGGTGCCGCCAGGTGAAACGGTGCTCCAAAGGATTACAGTCTCATTCGCTGTCGCCTCCGCGAATAGTTGGAACTGGCAGACCAACAAGAGATAAACCGGCAACAACTTTGGACTCATCAAGGAGTTCGTAACATTAGAGGCTGATCGCGATTCTAGCTAATCGAATGGTCCACCACTCCGCTCTTTTCGCCGTCCGCTCTGCTTTGCCTTCGCTTCCAAACGAGCAATATGCAACAACATACTTTATAGTTCGTCAGCGAAGGGGACGAACTCCAAAATAGGGGTGCGCGCACGAAACGGAAAATAAAGCACGGTAAGGAGCGAAATCTCCTCGTGGATGAGAGTGCGAACCTTGGTCAGCAAGGCTAAATCCTGCGCGACAAGGCAGCCGGTGTTCCCGTGCTCGATGTCGACATCTCCGCCCGAGTTCCTTGCCACTCCTTTGCGTGCCGCCGGCATTTCCGTCTACCTAGAAAACAAGGGCACGTCGGAGACGGTTCAGAAGACTCGGCGAAGCGAATTTTCAATCCGTTTCATGGAAACCAGCACACAGAAATTGCCGAGGCTTCGAGACCTCGATTCAGCGTCCGTTTATCATCGCCCACAAAGCACCTCCAACCCCGCGGACGCGGGGTGCAATTCCGCCAATGCGCGATATTCCAGTACTCCAAACTCCATCACTCCGCTCGCCAGGATTCGAGAACGAGGACGATGCGCCTCACGAGAGGATACGCGCACTCTCGGGGCGCCGCTCATAATTTGCAGGACGGGTAGAAATGAGAATCGTTCAAATTTGCATTGCAAAGTCACTTTCCGCTGTCGTGTAATCCGATGACTGTTACCCCACTGAGCCTTCCCAGATTGATCAATATAAATGAGCAAAGCCGAGATCTTAATCGTTGGTGCAGGACCGGTTGGCCTGAGCGCCTCGCTGGCATTGGCAAAAGCCAAGATACCGATCCGTATTATAGACCGGTTAACGGAGCCAACTAACCAGTCGAGAGCAGCGATTTTGCATGTCCGCACTCTGGAACATTTCGAACGGCTCGGTGTTATCGACGATTTTCTTGCTGCGGGAGTTAAGATCCACGGAGCCTCCATTTACGCTCCCGGAAATGTGCTATTGGTCCGCCCTTCCTTTGACCATTTGCCGACGCATTATCCGTTCATGCTTGGGCTGGAGCAATTTAAGACCGAGGCACTGCTTGCGCAACGGCTGCAGGCCGCAGGAATAGAAGTGGAACGAGGAGTGGAATTACTAAATTTCAACGATGCCGGGGACCGGGTCTCGGTCCGGCTGAAACATCCCGGCGGGAATGAGACGGTCGAAGAATTTTATTACCTGTTGGGATCAGACGGCGCGCATAGCACGGTTCGGGCTGGACTCGGCCTGAAGCTGGAAGGCGAAACATTAGACTCGACCTGGATAACGGCCGATGTAAGGATTCGTTGGGACCGGGATCCGAGTGAGGTCGTCACACTGCTTTCCGAAGATGGCGTTGCTTTCATCGCGGCCATGAACGATGAGCGCTGGCGCGTCATTGTCACGGGGCCCGAATGGACCCAGGAGCGAGCGGAGAAAGCATCGCTTGAGGATGTTCAGAACATTGTGAATGAGCGGTTCGGTACCAATATTCCGCTGTACGATCCAGTGTGGATCAGCGCTTTTGGGATCAATACGCGAATGGCGGCGACAATGAGCCGCGGACGCATTTTTCTAGCGGGCGATGCGGCCCATGTGCACAGTCCGTTGGGCGGCCAAGGGATGAACACGGGGATACAGGATGCATTGAACCTCACGTGGAAACTGGCTTTAGTTATTCGCGGTTTAGCGAAACCCGAGCTGCTGGCGAGTTATAATGTAGAACGGCATTATAATACCACGCGGCTTCTGTCGCGCCTGAGGCCCGCCACGAGAATGGCTAACCTGAGAAGTCCGGTCGCAATCGCGGTTAGGAACCAAGTTATTCACGTTCTAGGCCATCTCGGAATGTCGCGGGTCGTTCCGCGGCTGATGAGTATGCTGGATGTCGGCTACCCGGAAAGCCCGATTAACAGTGAGTCCCACACAAGCTGGTTGAGCCGTGGCCCCCGTTCCGGTGAACGCGCTCCCGATGCAGAGGAACTTCTGGTTGCAGAAAAAACGGAATCGCAACGTTTATTCTCGTTATGGAGTGGAGATGATCGCCACCAGCTTCTTGTCTTTGGAAGCGAGGCTATCCAAATCCCTGCCTCTTCGCTCTATTGCGTCACCCATATCGTGAGAGAGGGCGTACCATCCGATGGCGTGATTGTAGACGCGGAAGGCCATGCGCATGAGGCTTACGCTGTCCATAAAGACGGCGCAATCTACCTCATACGTCCGGATGGTATTATTGCCTTTCGCAGTAGTGAACCGGATATCGCGGGGCTCTCTCAATATTTCGCGACCTGGTATAAGGTCGACTGAGCAGCCCGGTGCTAAAGGTGGAATGTCTTTCTTCGTCAATAATCTGATTCCACTTCGGGAGCGGCTCAATGGTCCATAGTAGCGATTCAAACATCGGTTTGATTTCCCGGAGAACCATCCGTTCAGCGCATACTCAACTAACCCCTACCTTGGCTGCGATCGTGGCTTCGCTGGGTGAAACGGCGATTGGGCGACGGCACGACCGGCTGGTCAGCCACTCCGGCTGTTCTGCAGCCGCGAATTTCGCCGAATCATAGGGGCGCGGTGATTACTTATCCGCGAGGACAGTAATGTCGATGCTATCGATCGATTTTGGATTGAGGGCCGCCAACGGCGCTTGTACAAAGTCGGAGTAAGGAAAACCATAGGCGTCGGTTAGCGGGTTGAGTGCGGCCGCATACTGGTTGTAGAACGGATGCTTCGGCTGAGCCCCGGCAAAAGCGTACTTGATAGCCACCGGCGGCGTGTGCCACTGTTTGCTGGTCGTTTCACCAAAGGTTTTGCCAGGCGCATTTGGATTTTCTTCGTTGCTGCCGATAAATCCGTAACTGAATCCGGCTAGAACATCCCGAATAGCCGCGCCGATTGCGTCATTTTGCGGATGTTTATTCACTCCGTCGATATTGCAGATTGGATTTGCGGTATATATGCCTCCATCTAGGTTGCTGGTTTCGATCTTGATCACGTGAGATGTTGGCACCGAGTTGGTCGTGACCGTACCGGTCATTAATAGTCCGCTCGAATCGGCCACTGCAGTAAATTTGTAGGTTGGCAGGGGCGGAGGCGCACCAAAGAATTCCCCTTCGATCTTCGTGACAATCGCGTTGGAACGCACATGATTAATATAGTCTTGAAAAGAAGGGTAGGCATTGGTGACATCGGTTGGAAGTGTAGAAGGAGCGATCACTCGCACTACCTTGATAATCGAGAGGTTGGGGCCCTGCGTCGGTACGCCATTGTCCTTATTTATGCAAACGGCGAGCTTGGGCGGTTTGTCACTGAAATTACATAGCACGCCGGTATCGCGAAACGCCGTGGCGATCGGTTTCTGCCAGGTAAGAGTTTTCTTCACTTTCCCTGCATCATAGGTCCGAATCCTCAGCCGGACGCCGAAAAAGTCGGTTGCGGATAGATTAATTACACTGTTAGGATCGGTAACGTTGTAGGTAATCTCCGCTTTATCCCAGCGAAAATTGAAATCCGGGAGCGAGGGATTATTAAAATTCGGGTTGTTGGCATTCAGGGGGTTAGGGACCGACTCAAATTTTTGGCCCAGCTTGATACAAATCCGACCGGCGATGAACTTGGTCAAAAGAATGCCATCTTTGAGCTCAGCGAGCGAGTAGCTGACACCCAGCTGCAGTGCTGTGCCGTCGGACAATTTCTTGGCGACCAAGCTCGCCGGGTCCGACTGACCACAGAACGCAACGTAAATGTTAGATGATGGGTAATCCGGATTCGCGTCAATGAATTTGACATTTAGTCCGACGATGCTGAAACCAGTCCTTGGTAGGAGCAGAGCGAACGCAACGAAGGTCAGCAAGTACCTTCTCCACCGAATGCATCCGTGCCATCTTGATCGGCAATTTCGCATTTATTTTTAGCTTGAGTGAGTGACCGTGATGGCGTCAAGCCGAAAACAGTGTGTCAACTGGAAATCATCGGCTCGGACGCACACTCCTAACCGCCTCCTAACACACTATAACTAACATCGTCGCTTCAATAGGACGTCAGATCTCCAACCCAACACCCATGGTAGTTCGCACTTCGCGGTCCCTCAGCACTCGAAGATACCGAAGCGACGAGGCCGTTATCTAGCGGCGTCACACGATTCGCGAACCACCAGCTTCGGTTTGATGTGCAAGGTTTGACGATTTGCGTCCGGGTCTCAATGGATGCAGCCAGCAGCAAGATTGCGCGTTTCGCGATCGCTTCGATCAGCATCAAAAACATCACGGCATCAATCCGCTCGGCCAGCTTGCGCGTGTAGGTTTCTCTCATGATTCCGGCGCCTGAGATGACGCCTTTCCTTTTCGTTGACCCGGAAGGCAATCCTCTCGTTTGCGATATTGAGGTGTCGCCGGTAAGTCGGTATCTCGTAAATGAAACTGCTCGATCGCCAGCTGCTTTAGTCGGAGAAAGGCAGTCGATATCTCTCTCTTGAGTGTTTCGCGAGCTTCCTCGCGCGGTAAATCGATCCGCGGCCAAATCGGTTCTCCGGAAACCAGCCACACCGGTACACGTCGCAACGGCAACCAACTGCGCGGGTGGTACAGCCTGTCCGTCCCCAAAACCACGCATGGTACCACCGGTCTTTGCGAGAGCAAACTAACTGCGACGCACCCCGGCCATATCGCTGCACCTTCCAAGACAGAGGTAGCGCCGGCTCTGATCCCGCCCTCGGGAAAGATTCCGACGACTCGGCCGAGTTTCAGCCTTTGCAGCGCCGTCCGCATGGGAGCGGCGTCTTTGCTATTTCTCTTCACGGGGAAAGCGCTTAGTGCGTTCATCAGCCAAGCACTCCATCGAGCTTGATATAGCTCGTCCATCGCCATCCAATCCACGTAACGCAAGAACCAGCACCCGATCATCGGAGGGTCGAAATGGCTGATATGGTTAGCGACTAACACGTAACCACCTTTCGGCGGGGGGACGCTCCAGGACCGATGCACTCGGCAAAAACAGAAAAACAGCGTTCGCACGAGGTAGCGACTGAAAAGACTGAAGGGCCGATTGCCCGATTTCATGAGTTAACTCTCAAGAACGATCACATAGCATGCGCCCTGATAAATCGCGAATATGGACTGGCAATCAGTCCGGACGGGGACACCGCGCTAGCGCGGATTAACTTTCAGAAGCCGGCGGCCGCTCCGGCTTGCCTTCGCTTCCAAACGAAAAATATGCAACAGCCTATTTTTCAGTTCGGAAAGCGAACCTCAAAATACTACCAACCCTTTAGCCTCCTCGTCTCACTGTTCCTCGGTTCAGGAGCGGCTGGTCACTTAGTCATGTTGTGCGAGCGAACGGAAGGCAGATGGGAAACGGCGCCTATGGAAAAGCCATATGGTCGTGGTGTGATGTTCCAAATTTACACCTCTTCAATCGATCCAATCATCGACCGCTCAAAGCGGGATTCCGGCTGCCAGGAGCTCAGTTTTATAACTCCTGTGTCCGGCCCGGCGCCAGTTGACCACGCAAGAACGCTTTGATTTCATAAGGTCGGCTGCTCTGCACCTGGTTCAGCCGACCCGGAGGCTACTTGTCCCCGGTGCTAACCGCGGACGGGAAGCTGGACTGTGCGCCGAAATAACACTCAATTGATTCCAACTTTCCGTTCGTGATTCGAAGGTACTCCACATTCTGGAACGTTTTACCGTTCTTAGTGTGGCAAAGATACTTCACAAAAGCATCGTCCGCACCAGTGCTGATTCGCTCCAAGTCAAAATGTCCAATGAAATCAACCTGTGTGTCCCAGCATTGCGACTTGAAGGTGCTTTTGCTGATGTGGTCGTCGCCGGCCGCGCTGCTAAAGGTGAAGTTGTCGGCGAGCAGGGCATTGAACGTGCCCAAGTCCTTGTTTTCCCACGCAGCGTACCATTTACGGACGATCTCCT
>Ga0185299_10003793_pt1 | contig 19291 bp, 17 predicted proteins | sample PaiPotPPA55metaG_FD_128002 | JGI IMG/M metagenome (GOLD analysis project Ga0185299, IMG submission 128002) | Iron sulfur acid spring bacterial and archeal communities from Banff, Canada, to study Microbial Dark Matter (Phase II) - Paint Pots PPA... ...
GTGGTGCTGAATGAATTCAATCCCACGTAAGACGCCGTCAACGTGTACTCGCCGGCCGGGACTTCTGTAATTCGGAACTGTCCCTGGTCATCCGAAACTACCCGCCTACCCAGAGGTTGAAGTTCGATCAACGTGCTCGACAAGGGCGCACCCGCGGAATCCTTCGCCGTTCCCGCAATTACACCTCTGCTGCTTTGCCCCGCGGCTGGCGCCACCCACGCTCCACACCCTAAAATCGAAGCTACACAAATAAAATATAGAAACCTGCGCATGGCTCTCCTCACACTCGTACCCTTGGCCAGAGTGGTCATTTTTTTAATTCCGGTTGTGTTGTCGCAGAAGCCCCAGGTCGGCGCGTCCAGTGTTTCCCAGTTTTAATTTCAACGCGAGCAATACACCCGGTTCGTGCCGATGCCGCACGGTAACCCGCCAACATGAATGCTATGTGACATACGCATGAACTTGCCGTGAAGAGCAACTGAATAAATTTTTAGGAATGAACCACGATCCACACCGCGGTCAGAACTAACTCCGACGTTCTGCTAAACTTACAGCAGCGGTTTTTCGCGAGCTTCAGGAGCCGAGATGGCCGACGCTGTTCACGCTGCGCATCCCCACACTTCACAGCCCAAAAACACCCGCACCGAATCCGACAGCATGGGCAAAATGGAAGTTCCCGCCGACCGTTACTACGGCGCGCAGACCGCGCGTTCGCTGATTCACTTTGCCATCGGCAAAGACACCATGCCCCCCGAGCTCATCAGCGCCTTCGGCGTGCTCAAAAAAGCCGCGGCGCTCGTCAATCAGGACTTGGGGAAACTCTCAGCGGAAAAATCCAAGCTGATCGTCCAGGCCGCAGATGAAGTAATCGCCGGCAAGCTGCATGAGCATTTTCCTCTGCGCATCTGGCAAACCGGCAGCGGCACGCAAACCAACATGAACGTCAACGAAGTCATCTCCAATCGCGCCATCGAGCTTTCCGGCGGCGTTATGGGCAGCAAAAAACCTATTCATCCCAACGATGACGTGAACATGTCGCAGTCTTCCAACGACACCTTCCCCACCGCCATGCATATCGCTGCGGCTACGGAGACAGCCCGCAAGCTTCTTCCGGCGGTAAAAAATTTGCGCGACGCGCTCGACGCCAAGGCCCGGGAATTCATGGGCATCGTGAAAATCGGACGCACGCATCTTCAGGACGCCACACCTCTCACGGTGGGCCAGGAATTTTCCGGCTGGGTCAGCCTTCTGGACCGTGACGTCAAACGCATCAATGAAGCCCTGGACGGTCTGTACGATCTGGCCATCGGTGGCACCGCGGTCGGCACCGGACTCAACGCCCACCCCGAATTCGCTGAGCGTGCCGCCCGCAAAATTTCCGAGCTGACCGGACTTCCCTTCCGCTCGCATCCCAACAAATTTGCTGCGCTCTCCGCGCACGACGAAATCGTCTTTGCCAGCGGCGCGCTTAAAACTCTGGCCGCCTCACTGATGAAAATCGCCAACGATATTCGCTGGCTGGCCTCCGGTCCACGCTGCGGTCTTGGCGAACTAACCCTCCCGGAAAATGAGCCCGGCTCTTCCATCATGCCCGGCAAGGTAAATCCGACGCAGTGCGAAGCCCTCACCATGGTTGCCACTCAAGTGATGGGCAACGATGCCGCCATCGGCTTTGCAGGCTCGCAAGGCAACTTTGAGCTGAATGTATTTAAGCCCGTGATGATTTTTAATTATTTGCATTCCGTGGAGCTGCTCGCCGATTCCTGCAACAGCTTCGTCGAACACTGCGCGCACGGCATCGAAGTCAACCGCGAGAAGATCGACCATTACGTTAGGACTTCCCTGATGCTGGTCACCGCCCTCGCGCCAAAAATCGGCTACGATAACGCCGCCAAAGTCGCGCACACTGCGCATCACGAGCACAGTAGTCTTCGTCAGGCCGCTATTAAACTCGGTTTCATAACTGGCGAGGAATTCGACCAATTGGTGCGCGCCGAAGATATGACCCATCCGTGACCCATCTGTGACGTCATCTGTGAATTGTCGCCAACGGAACAGCTTGAAATTCAACATGCCGATGTTTTCATGAAGCAGAAACGTTTTCCCAGCCTCGATGCTGCCGTGGCGGACGTTCCCGACGGCGCCCGCATCATGTTTGGCGGATTTGGCGGCGCCGGCTTTCCCAACAATCTGATTCAAGCGCTGGCTCGCAAGGGAACCAAAAACGTCACGGCCATCAGCAATAATTGCGGTACCCGCGACGGCGAGCTGGGACTAATGTTCAAGAACGGTCAGATCAGCCATGTCATCGCTTCTTTTCCAGGACCCCATGCAAATTATTTTCAGGAGCGTTTTGCGGCCAAAGAAGTCACTTTGGAGTTAGTCTCGCAGGGCATCTTGTGCGAACGCATGCGTGCCGCTGCCGCAGGAATTTTGGGCTTTTACACTACCGTTGGTGTCGGGACGGAAGTAGCCACCGGCAAGGAAGAGCGCATCATTGATAATCAGCGCTGCATTCTGGAATCGCCCATCCATGCGGACTACGCGTTCATCAAAGCTCAAAAAGCCGATGAACTCGGAAATCTGACCTATCGATTGGCGGCCAGAAATTTTAATCCCATCATGGCCATGGCGGCGAAAACCACCATCGTGGAAGTAGAAGAAATTGTACCGGTCGGTGCGATCGAGCCGGAAAATGTCGTGACCCCTGCGATATTCGTTCATCGCATCGTAAAGGCCAAAGGAATTCGCTATGCCGGATAAGCGCCGCCTCACCCGGGAAGAGATCGCCGCGCGCGCCGCGAAAGAGCTACCGGATGGCGCCTATGTGAATCTTGGTTGGGGAATCCCCAACTTGATCGTGGATTATTTGCCGCTGGGCCTCACCGTTTTTTTTCACAGCGAAAATGGCATTCTCGGAATGGGCCGTCGTGCCAGGCCCGGAGAAGAAGATTACGACCTGGTGGACGCCATGAAAGTTCCCGTGACGCTGACGCCCGGCGCATCTTTTTTCCATCAGGCCGACGCGCACCTGATGACCCGCGGCGGCCACTTGGATGTCGCGGTACTTGGTGGGTTTCAAGTTTCGGAAAAAGGCGATCTTGCCAATTGGAAGGTTCCCGGCGCGCGCGGTTCTGGAGGCATTGGCGGAGCCATGGATATCGCGGCTGGGGCCAAGGTATTGATCGTGTGCATGGAGCACACCACCAAAGACGGCGCGCCAAAAATTGTGAAGCAATGCACCTATCCCCTCACCGCACTTGCGTGTGTGGACATCATTGTTACCGATTTTGCGGTGATCGACGTACGCGCAGAGGGGTTGCTTTTGCGCGAGACTGCTCCCGGCTGGACTAAAAAAGAAATTCAGGAACTAACCGGAGCGCCACTCTTATAGCCGCACGCCTCCACATCTCCGCTGTTGACGCGCTCAAATTACGGCGATTACAGTCGCGCCGCCACGCGCGCGGCGATGCTGCCGTCGCCGCGACGCAGAATCAATACTAAGCTGTCGCTTAAAGGAATTCCTGCGCTGGCAATCTCCAACTCATAAGCCCATTGGAATCTCTTCGGCAATTCCTTCGCAAACTCCGTAGCGTAAGGAGGAATCGGTTCCACGATGAAAAATTTCACTTTAAAATTTTCTACCGGGCGCAAATCGACTCCTCGCTTCCAGAACAAAGACAGGTGCAGCGTGCTCATCATTTCACGAGTGAGGTATTGGCGGCCCGTCGAACCTAGTCTCTCTGAGGGACAGGGCATGTCATGGATAACGAACAGCAGTTTCAGCTGCTCGGGGAATTCGGTCACGATTTCTTTGCCGCGGAGATATCTGGTGCCCTGGTTATCGTCAATGCGTTTTAGATTATCGAAGAAACCCTTGTCCACCATGTGGCCCGCCAACCGAAAACAAGTGTTTTCGCTCAGGCTACCGTCCGTCTCCAGGAACACCCCGCCATCAAAATTCCAGATTGTTTTCGGGATGCGCTTTGGTTTGTCTCCCGGCTTTTGCCCCGCTAGCGCCCACGCCCAAGCCTGGCCGCAGAGCAGCAGCGCAGCGAGAAGTATTGCCCGCGAAGTTTGGGATCGAAGAGTGCGCATCACAATTAGTCAAACGGAAAGTCTACCGGCTTGAATAGTGTACGTGTGCCGCAAGCAGCGCTGTCAACTCGCCAGCTACTCGCGCTGAGCGGTGCAGGCGCATGTGAACTGCTGGCAATGCCCGGGTGTGTCATTTACTATCCGAAGAGAACACATGAGGCGCGGGTCCACATTATTATTAGTCGGCGGCGCGTTGGTCTGCCTCATCGTCGCGGTGGCCATATCGTTTTTGCACAACGGCCTGAGCGCTCGCGCGCGCCCCAGCGCCATGGAAGAAATGGTTGCGCGTAATGCCTGGCATCTGTCCATTCCCTCCAACGCGCGTGCCATGCGCAATCCGTTGCCTACCTCTGAGGAAAATCTTAAAGATGCGCGCCTCCATTTCGCGGACCACTGCGCGATCTGTCACGCTAACGATGGCAGCGGCGACGCGCTATTTGGGCGCGGCTTATACCCGAAGCCGCCCGATCTGCGTCAGCCCGAGACACAGGACCGCTCCGACGGCGAGCTTTTCTGGATCATCGAGAATGGCGTGCGCTTCACGGGCATGCCATCCTTCGCCGCCCACGGGATGGCTGACGATTCGTGGAAATTGGTCCTTTTTATAAGGCATCTGCCGCAACTTACCGCGGAAGAGCGCCTCGAAATGTCCCGCTACAATCCAAAAAGCCCGGAAGAACTCGAAGAAGAAAAAAATGAAGATGAATTTCTGAATGGCACAACGCCGCAGAAATCCGGAACGCCAAAATCTCATCCTTGAGGTATTCTTGAATCTGTATCTTGGGGGTCTTATGACGCGTCGATTCTTCACACTTTCGCTATCTTTGCTGTTCGTAGCCATTACGCTTTCCGCCCACGGCGACAAAAAGCACGTCATCGGAACGATAGAAAAATTAAATTCCGGCTCCGTCACGGTAAAAACGCGCGACGGGAAATCCGTGCAGGTGAAACTCGTCCCTTCTACCGTATACGTTGCGCGTGTGGCCACCGCGGATAAGCCTGCCGCGCTTTCGGATCTCGCCGTCGGTGAGAACGTGGTGATTCATGCCACTCCGAAGGGCGACGACCTGGAAGCCGACGAAGTTAGATTCTCGGCCCCGGGCGCATCTGGATCCGCTGCCTCGAAACCTCAGCAGCAACAATAGGTTTCTCTCGACGCAACATCAAACTTCAAACTATTTTTGCGTCTTCAAGAACATGGCAGGAGTGTGTTTTTATCACTAGCCACACCGGCTGATTTACTTCCAGCTCTAACGCCCGTTTCGCTCCGAGCGTCAGGTGCACGGTGAAAACGACGGTGCCATCGGCGTCGGCCGCTACTTTTGCAACGAACATTGTTCCGCGTTGTTCAAGCGAAATAATTCTCCCAGCAATCACATTACGGGCGCTCAGCCCGTAAGGGCGTTCCGTGGCCAATAAAATATCTCCGGCACGAATCGCCAACCTTACGGCGGTTCCCACAGCAGCGTAACCGAGCGGCGTTTCGATTTCGCACGCACCGCGCACCAACTGCATGCGCATCACACCGTCCGCTTCCCGAAGCTCCGTAACTACGCCGCTGAATAAATTTTCAAATCCGGAGGCTTGCGCCAATGCCGAGCGTCGTGGCGCGTCCAGCACTTCGTGCGGTGTTCCCGTGTTGATAATTTTCCCTTGATCGAGCACGATAACGCGCTCGCCCAGCGCATCCACTTCGGCGCGGCTGTGGGTGACATACAAAATTGGAATGTTTTGCGCCGCATTCCACTGCCGCAAATCTTCCATGATGGATTTCTTCAGTCCTTCGTCCAGCGCCGTCAGCGGCTCGTCGAGCAAGAGCACCCGCGGCGAAGTTGCCAGCGAACGAGCCAGCGCGACTCGCTGTTGTTCTCCGCCAGAAATTTCGTCGGCCTTTCGTTTGGCCAATTGCTCCACGCGAAAAGCTTCCAGCATTGATTTCACGCGCATTGCACGTTCCGGCGCCGGCATGTCCGCGAGTCCATAGGCGACGTTTTGCTCCACAGTCATGTGCGGAAATAACGCCAGGCTTTGAAAAACGTAGGCGATTTTTCTTTTTGCCGGCGGCAGGCTGATCCGGCGCTCCACATCGAACAACACTTCGCCGTCTATTTCAATTCGCCCGCTATCAGGCTTTAGTAGTCCGGCGATGCAATCCAATAAGGTAGATTTGCCGGCTCCCGAGGGACCAAACACGATGGTGATACCGGCAGGAATTCCGATCGCAATGTCCAGTACAAATGAAGATCGCGTACGGCCGGGGCGCGCTTTTCGCAGCCGCGCTTTAAGCACCGGCGGATTTATCTCGCTGCGCTGCCCACGAAGCCCACACGCGCCGGCCAATTCGCCGGTTGACGCCATACACGGCGGACAGCACCACGAATGAAATAATCAACAGCACCAGCGCCATGCGATTCGCTGCGGCATATTCCATGGACTGCACGCGGTCGTAAATATCGATGGAGGCCGTGCGCGTAATACCGGGCAAATTCCCGCCCACCATCAACACCACGCCGAATTCGCCCAGCGTGTGCGCAAAGCTCAAAACCACCGCGGTCACAATTCCTGGCAATGACAACGGCAGGATCACTTTCGCAAAAGTGCGCGAGCGACTCGCGCCCAACAGCGCGGATGCGTCCAACAACCTTCGGTCCATGGCCTCAAACGACGCGATCAACGGCTGTACTGTGAAGGGGAAGCTGTACAGAACCGAGGCGAATACCAACCCTCCGAATGTGAATGCCAACCCGCGATGGAATAACGCATCAGAGATTTTTCCAATCGGGCCATGCGGCCCCAGCGCGATCAAGACATAAAATCCAAGAACGGTGGGCGGCAACACCAGTGGCAGCGCCACGATGGCTTCCAACAAGAATTTGCCGCGCCAATTCCAATATGCCAGCCAATACGCCAGCGGCATGCCGATCAGCAACAAAATCACGGATACGCACGCCGCAAGGCGTACGGAGAGAATCAATGCGTCCATATCGCTTTTGGGAATCTATCTTGGTTCGTTGCCGTGGGCAATAAATGCATTCGGGCGTTTTATGTTATGGCCTCGGAGCGGTGAAACCAAATCGCTGCAAGATTTCACGGCCTTGCGATCCGCTGACAAATTCCAGAAACCGGTGGGCCGTGTCTTTATTCTTCGAAGCTTTGAGCAGCACGACGGCTTGTTTAATCGGAGGATAGCTATCCGCGGGGATTTCCCATCTGTTTCCATTCTTCATCGCCGGAGAGATGGCCAGCGAGAGGGCCACGATGCCCACTTGCGCGTTACCGGACTGCACGAACTCGGCTGCTTGAGAAATATTTTCTCCATACACCAGCTTGTCTTTCACTTGCTCGTAGATGCCGGCTTTTTTCATTGCCGCCACAGCAGCGCGGCCGTACGGAGCGTGTTCGGGATTAGCGATGGCTATTTTTTTTACTCGCGGGTCCAGCAAAGACTTCCATCCGTCGTTCGCTGCATTGATGCCATTATCGCTCGGAATCCAGATTACGAGGTGGCCCACGGCGTATTCGCGTAAAGTGCCCGGTTCTGTCAACGCGGCGGCTTCCAGTTTTTGGGGATATTCGGAGTCCGCTGAAAAAAACAGGTCGAAGGGCGCGCCATTCTGAATTTGCGTTACAAAATTCCCGCTAGATCCATAGGTGACACCCAGTTTCGCGCCGCTTTGCTTCTCGAATTGGGCTGCCAACTCCGCCATGGCAAATTTCAAATCCGCGGCCGCCGCGATTTTCACGGCTTGCGCGCGCGCGTACGAAGCCGACAAAAGTACCGCGAGCAGAACACTGATCTGTTTCGATGGAATTCTCATAGTGCTTCTTCAGCGATTAACGCCGCAAAGCAGCTATAATTTACCATTAAAGTCAGTTAATTCCGTAATGGCTTACCGGTTTTTAAGGTGTGGGCGATGCGTTCTTGCGTTTTCTTTTCGCCGCACAAAGACACGAAGGCCTCGCGTTCCAGATCCAGCACGTATTGTTCGCTTACAAATTGCGGTGAGCTCAATGCCCCGCCCGCCAGAATATTCCCCAGCTTGCGTCCCACGTGCGCGTCGTAATCGGTAATATAACCGCCGCGTTGCATCATATGAATCGCCAGCTTGGCGCCCGACAGAAATTGCTCGCCGAGCACTTTGATCTGCGTGGTTTGCGCGCCCTCCTGCCAATTCGCAGCTTTGGCGCGGTACCCGCCACGCACCAGCGCCAGAGCTACTTCTTTGGCGTCGCCAACCAAACGCTCGCGATTCATGGACACGCCATCTTCGCGTCGCAAGAACCCAAGCTCGCGGCATTCTTCCGCGCTGGTGCCCACTTTAGCCATCGCAATGGTTTCGAAGACCGGCTTCATGGCATGAAATAAATCCAGGTCTTCATCGCCGGCGGCGCACTCATTGGCGCGAATCATCATCTCTTTGGTGCCGCCGCCACCGGGAATCAAGCCGACTCCCGTTTCGACCAATCCCATGTAGGCTTCCGCAGCGGCCTGAATTCTTGCACCGTGCAGACTGACTTCGCAGCCGCCGCCCAAGGCCATGCCTTGCGGAGCGGTGACTACCGGCTTTGACGCGTATTTGATGGCCAGATTCGCATTCTGAAATTGTTTGACGGCCAGGTGCAGCTCGTCCCATTCCTGTTCCTGCGCACTCATCAGCACCAGCATCAAGTTGGCGCCCACGGAAAAATTCACCGCCTGATTGGCGATGACCATGGCGTCGAAATCGGTTTCCAGCCGCCTCAATCCTTTGTGGAGCATGGAGATCAAATCCGCGCCAATGGCGTTCATCTTGGAGTGAAATTCGCAGCACAATACGCCATCGCCCAAATCGATCAAGCTGGCGCCGGAGTTACGCTCCAATTCTTTTCCTGCATCTTTGAGCGAATTGAGAAAGATTACCCCGGCCGGCTCTTCGATTTTTCTGGCGCTGCCAGCGCTCAATTCAAAAACAGACGTGACACCTTTTTCGCTGCGATAAAAACTCATGCGTCCGCTGGCCAGCAATTGTTCAATCGCGGGGGGCAGCTGGCGACCTTCCTTTTTAATTTGCGCCGCGAAAGCAGGCACTCCGAAGGTGTCCATTATTTGAAATGGCCCCAGTTCCCAGCCAAAACCCCAGCGCATCGCTCGATCGACATCCTCCACACGATCGGAAATTTCGGGCACGCGCCGCGCTGCGTATAAACACGTCTCCGAAAGCGAACCCCACAAGAACTGCTGAGCCTTGTCGCCTGTTTGGCCCGCCAAAACAGGGCCAATAAGCGCGCGCAAACGCTCGCGTGTGTCTTCGATTGTTTTTCCCGCTTCGATGGAAGCGAATCGCGCTTTCTGCCGCGGGCGGTACTCCATCGTGTTTACATCTAGCGTGAGAATTTCTTTTCCGCCTTCGCCTCTCAACTTTTTATAAAAGCCCTGTCCGGTTTTATCGCCCAGCCATTTGCGCTTGGCCATGTCTTCGACGAACGAGGGCAGTTTATACATTTCGCGCGATTCATCGTTTGTCGCTGATTCGTAAATATTGTTCACCACGTGCATCAGCACATCCAGGCCGACAATATCCGCGGTGCGAAATGTCGCTGACTTCGGCTGGCCGATGGCCGGGCCGGTGCAGGCGTCCACTTCCTCGATGGTCATTCCCAATTTATTCATCAAGCGGAGGGCGTTCATCATGGAAAATGTGCCGATGCGATTGGCGATGAAGTTTGGCGTGTCCTTCGCCATCACTACGCCCTTGCCGAGGCGGCGATCGCAAAATTCGGTGAGGGTCGCCAATACTTCAGGCGAGGTTTTAGGTCCGGGAATTAATTCGACCAGCTTCAAGTAGCGCGGCGGATTAAAAAAGTGGGTTCCTGCCCAATGCTGCTGGAAGTCTTCGCTCATGCCTTCAGCGATTAAATGCACCGGCAAGCCCGAAGTGTTGGTGGTGACAATCGCGCCAGATTTGCGAAACTGTGCCACGCGCGCGAGCAAGCTCTTTTTGATTTCGAGATTTTCGGCTACGACCTCGATAATCCAGTCCGCGTCCTCGCAGCGCAGCAAATCATCGTCGAAATTTCCAATGGAAATTTTGTCCGCCAGCGCAGCAGTGAAAAATGCCGCGGGCTTGGACGTTTTTGCGGCGTCCAGGCCGTCACGCACAATTTTGTTGCGCTCCGCCGGGGCGTCAGAGGTCGCGCCAGGTGGCACCATATCCAACAACAACACCGGAACGCCGGCGTTCGCGAAATGAGCCGCAATTCGCGCACCCATCGTTCCTGCCCCGAGCACCGCGACCTTTTCGATGCGACGTTTCATGGCTGACCTTTTTTTTCTGGTTTGAACGAACGGACAGGTTACAAAACCAACATACACGGGTCAGTCGAACTGACACAAACGGCATTAACGCCTACACTGGTTACGCATGTCGGAACCTGTCATTTCAAGCGTGTTGCGCAGGTGGCTGGACCAAAAAGAGCGCGTTTTGGCCGCTGGCGCCACGGGTATGCACGAAGTGCCTGCGCGTCCAAAAGTTGGCCTGGCGTTGGCGGGAGGATTCGCTCGAGGCATCGCACATATTGGAGTGTTGCGCGTCCTGCGCGACGCGGGCATTCATATTGACGCGGTGGCAGGCACCAGCGTGGGCGCGCTGATTGGCGCCGCCTTTTGCGCCGGCACACCTCTGGAAGAGATGGCGCGCATCGGCGAACACACCAGCTTCACCGACTTCGGCCGTTGGACACCGTCGTGGCTCGGCCTGGCCACGAACCATCGTTTGGAAAAATATCTTGCACGCCTCACGCCGGCGAAAAATTTCGAGGATCTAGTAACTCCGCTGGCCATAGCCGCCACGGACATCAACGCGGGTATCACCATTTATTACACGCGCGGGCCGCTGGTGCCTCCGCTGCGTGGGTCCTGCGCCTATCCCGGCCTCTTTGTGCCCATACAATTTGAAGATCGCACGTTAGTGGATGGCTTTCTTACTTCGCCGGTTCCGGTCGAAGGTGTTGCTCTGTTGGGTGTCGACATTGTGATCGCGGTATATCTTGAACCTTCCAGTCTGGAACCGCCGCGCACGTTTACCGACGTCTTGAGCCGCTCATTCAATATTATTCAGCGCCATTCGGACCTGGCGTGGCGCCAGCAAGCGGACGTCATCATCGAGCCGGATATGAAAACATTTGTGTGGGACGATTTCACGCGCACGCCGGAACTAGTTCAGGCTGGCGAAGCAGCGGCCCGGGAGGCTTTGCCGAGGATTCGCGAATTGCTTGGAGATGATTCGGCGAGCGCCGGTGGAGCCGATGCTCCGGGAAAAGATGTTATTTCGTGGCAGTGAAGTGAACCTCAAGGACCGAAAACCAAGACCCACCCTACAAATCGAGGGTGAGGCACCCTCCGTGATTGCTGACATTTTTACGCAATTATTTAATTGGCGCGGGCTTTGGGTTTGACTCCAACGGCGTGACTTGCACGATTACCGGCTGACCTTCGCCTTTGCCACGTTGCGTGAGCCACACGACCAAGCCTTCGGCAAAACGTTCGGAAGTAAGCCGGAAGCTGGTTTCAACGCGGCCATCGGCAATTGGTAAAGTGTCATCGAACTCGGCGGCGTTGGTGAAATTGCGCATGCAGAATTGATCGAGCCATTCAAGCGGGCACGGCTTGGCCACACCGCGAATCACGACATTCACATTAAATTTTTGTGCGTACATGCCGGTTAGAACAGCGATGAAATGGACATTTTAGTCCGCTTGAAAAAAGCCCGCTTGAAAAAACTACGATGCGCGCGGGCGCTTCACGGAATGCGCGAGGCCCATGGCTTCGAGCATCCAGATAAAATACCAGCCAATGTCCGGCTGCCACCAACGCAGCCCCAGGCGCGCCGAGCCCGCATGCGTGTGGTGATTCTTGTGCCAATTTTCGCCCCAGGCGGTAAGTTGGAAAGGGCCGAGCCACCAAACGTTTTTGCTGGAATCGCCTTCCGCTACGTGATCGAGATGCGTCAGGCTGTTCACGAAACATTGCATGTGCAGCGTGTACACCAGGCGAATCGCGCCAAGCCAGAAAAAGCCCATCCAGCCAAGGCCTAAGATCGGCCCAATAAAAATGGACAAGATAATTACCGGCGTTTCCGCATAGCCCCAGATTCTGTAAATCCCGCGATTCACTTCGGGAGCCCAGCGTTGCCTGTCAGCTGGTGGCGTTTGATACAGCCAGCGCAAATGCGCCCACCAGAAGCCGCCTTGTTTGGGACTGGAAATGTCGTTGGGCGTGTCAGTGGTGGAGTGATGCTGCCGGTGATAAGCCACCCAGCTTGCGGGATGACCGGAAGCGTTGAATACCGCCCAGAAAATCAGCATCTGCTCGATGAAGCGATTGGTCTTCAAAGTTTTGTGCGCGAGCATGCGATGGTAACAAACGGTCGTTCCGAGTCCACCAAAAGCGATAAAAAGCGCGGCGAGTCCGAGTACTTTAAGGCTGGGCAAGGGAAACAAAATTATTCCCACGATGGCCAGCACGTGAATGATCAGTAGGAAAGAAAAAACCCCTTCTTTACGTCGAACTGGTTTCCAAAATGGACGGTCCCATGGCCGAGCTGGTGCGGTTGCTGCTTGATTCATGTACTCTCCGGATGAGCTTGGGACAGGGCCAAGCAGTTAGTTATATAGAGGTGTAAAGTCTTTGTGAGACGTATACACAGTACCATTTTCTTGGAATTGAGCGATTGCTTCTGTTCAAAAAGAGACAGTTTTAGTTACTGCCCAGATTAATTAAAGTTAACCTTCGAAGAACGTGCAATAAAATCCCACGAAAAAATTCCCGAAATATTATTTGCGACTAGAGCAAAATAACATACACAGGGTATTTCTAAAGCCCGCTGATAATTACTACGCTCCGCGTCCCGGTATTTTGAAAGGAATTTTGCACCTTGCGCTATTTTTGTCTGATTTCTGATTACGACGGAACCCTGGCCCACGATGGCCAGGTAACCGCGAGCACGTTGCAGGCACTCAAACGCGTCAAGGCTTCGGGGCGCAAGCTGGTGCTGGCCACCGGCCGCGAACTCCCCGAGCTGCTGCGCGTTTTTCCTGAGACTTCTCTTTTCGATCTCGCCGTCGTTGAAAATGGAGCGCTGCTTTACAATCCGGCCACCAGCGAAAAACGTTTGCTGGCCGAACCCCCGCCGGCAGCTTTCGTCGAGGAACTGCGGCGCCGCGGCGTTAAGCCTTTGTCGGTCGGGGAATGCATCGTGGCCACCTGGCATCCGCACGAGACTGAAGTGTTGGAAGTAATTCGCTCCATGGGACTGGAGCTGCAAGTGATCTTCAATAAAGATGCGGTGATGATTTTGCCTTCGGGCATCAATAAGGGCACAGGCCTAAAGATTGCGCTCGACGAGCTGGGACTTTCGACGCACAACACTGTAGGTATCGGAGATGCCGAAAACGATCACGCTTTTCTGGGGATTTGCGAATGCAGCGTCGCGGTGGGCAATGCCCTGCCGGTTTTAAAAGAGCGCGCCGATGTGGTGACCCAGAAAACTCACGGCGCGGGTGTCGAAGAAATCATCGAGCAATTATTGGCCGATGATTTGCGAAGCCTGCAGCCGCGTTTGAAGCGCCACGATATTCTTCTGGGCCGCAGAGAAAATGGTGAGGAGTTTTGTCTGGGGCCTTACGGCACGCGAGTCGCGGTGGCTGGGCCGTCGGGCGGAGGAAAATCCACGGTGGTTACCGCCATCGTGGAGCGCCTGATTCAAAAACATTATCAGGTGTGTGTAATCGATCCCGAGGGCGACTACGACGATGTGGCGCAATTCGTTACTTTGGGCGCAGCTGATCGCATCCCGGGAATTTCCGAGATTCTGGAAGTGTTAAAAAACGCCGGCAGTTCGATCAGCATCAATATGCTTGGCGTGCCTCTGGCCGATCGCCCCGGATATTTCGTGGGACTGCTTCCTAGGCTCCAGGAGTTGCGCGCCCGCACTGGCCGCCCACACTGGATTGTGATCGACGAGGCCCATCATCTGCTCCCATCCGAACTGGATTCCGCGAGCTTGAGCATTCCTTCAAGCCTGGGCAGTTTTGCGCTGATCACCGTGCACCCTAAAAGTGTTTCCAAGGCTTTGCTGGACACCGTGAATTGCGTCATCGCTATAGGGCCAGAGCCCCGCGAGATCATCGAGGAAGTCATCGAAGGCTCGGGCAAAGCCTGGGCCCTGCCAACGCAAACCGCGCCAGATAAATCTGCGCCTGAAGTGCGTCCCGGGGAAATAATGGTATGGCAGCTTCCGGAATCAAATCCGCCGGAGAAGATCACGCTGGAGCCGGCCAAAATCGAACTGCGCCGTCATAAGCGCAAGTACGCCGCAGGTGAATTGGGCAAAGACAAGAGCTTTTACTTCCGCGGGCCGCACGGGAAGCTGAATATTCGTGCGCAAAACCTGAACCTTTTTGCACAAATCGCGGAAGGCGTGGACGAGGAAACGTGGTTGTACCATCTGAAGCAGAACGATTACTCCGAGTGGCTACGGGAAGCAGTGAAAGACGACGCCGTAGCGGATGAGATCGCCATGGTAGAGCGAAATGCGAACCTGCCGCCCGCGGAGAGCCGCGCCCGAATCCTCGAAACCATCCGCAAGCATTACACCAGCGCGGCTTGAGTGGTCGCTTAAAGCCAGTTAGCTCATCAACGCAATTAACGTCTTTCTCAGGGTCGCTTACAGCAAAGACCTGATTGTCGACTTTGAAACCTGACGCTATCTTCGTTTCATTATTTTGCTTCAGATACCTCACAACGGATAGGCGCTTGGCCCCGAACACAAGTGCCTATCCCCCCACCTTTCGCGTCATCAAATATAAACGCCAAGCTGAGTGATATTACTGTTTCACTATATATGGCGCTTAATCCGCTCGTAAGTGAGCGAACTGCTGGGATCAGGTGCGCTTGCGCGTGAGTGAATTCCTAACATAAACTGGATTGTCGTAGCACGCCGCTCTGCCGCTTCAGCTTTCTTCCCGCCGCACTCTCCGGGTTGGCAGGGTTGGTTATCACGAACCGATCTGCTCGATTTGCTTACTCTCGGCCCAGACGACCGGGCGCGTGGTTTAAGGGGAAACAGCTTGGCCACTCCGCTGGAGAATTGGGTGAACGAGGCAGCGCAGTTAACCCGGCCTGACCGCATCGTCTACTGCGATGGCTCGGAAGCGGAAAACCAGAGAATCCTCGCCGAAATGCTGCGTGGCGGAGACTCCCTTAGGCTGAACGAAACCACTTACCCGAATTGCTACCTGAGTCGCAGCAGCCCCAATGATGTGGCTCGCACAGAACACTTGACCTTTATTTGCACCCCCGAGAAGGACGACGCGGGGCCCACCAACAACTGGATGGATCCGCAGGGGGCCAAACACAAGGTTGGAGCGCTGCTTAGCAACGCGATGCGCGGCCGGACCATGTACGTCATTCCGTACATCCTGGGGCCGGTGGATTCGCCGTTGAGCAAGATTGGCGTGGAAGTCACCGACAGCCCCTACGTAGTCGCCAATATGCGCATCATGTCGCGCATGGGAAAAGTGGCCCAGGACCGATTAGGAGCCTCCGCGGAGTTCGTCGGCGGACTGCACTCCCTGGGCGATCTGGACCCCATGCGGCGGTACATCCTGCATTTCCCGCAGGAAAATTTGATCTGGAGTGTGGGCTCGGGGTACGGAGGCAATGCCCTACTGGGCAAGAAGTGCTTTGCCCTGCGCATCGCCAGCGCCATGGCCCGCGATCAAGGCTGGATGGCGGAACATATGCTGATCCTGGGGCTTGAAGCGCCCAGCGGCAAAGTAACCTACATGGCCGCGGCATTTCCCAGCGCCTGCGGCAAAACCAACCTGGCCATGATGGTATCGGCGCTCGAGGGTCAAGGCTACCGCGTCTGGACCGTGGGCGATGATATTGCCTGGATGAAAATCGGGGAAGACGGCTACCTGCACGCCATCAATCCCGAGGCTGGCTTCTTTGGGGTTGCGCCCGGGACGAGCTACAACACCAATCCCAACGTGATGGACGCGATCCATCGCAACACCATCTTTACTAATGTGGCCCTGACTCCCACGGGCGAACCGTGGTGGGAAAGCATTGGGGAAGCTCCTCCACGCGCGCTGATCAATTGGAAGGGCGATGTGTGGGATTCTTCGAAGGGTCCCGCGGCGCATCCCAACGCGCGTTACACCGTGCCGGCCAACCAGTCACCGAGCATTTCTTCGCAATGGGAAGCGCCGGAAGGCGTGCCCATTTCCGCGTTCATTTTTGGCGGCCGCCGAGCACGTCTCGCGCCGCTGGTTTACGAATCCTTTAACTGGCAGCACGGCACGTTTGTAGGCGCCACGATGGCGTCTGAGACTACGGCAGCCGCCTCCGGCGAAGTTGGCATTACGCGCCGCGATCCCATGGCCATGCTGCCCTTTTGCGGCTACAACATGGCGGAGTATTTCGGTCACTGGCTGGAAATGGGCAAGAAGATCCCGCACCCGCCAACAATCTTTCATGTGAACTGGTTTCGCCGGGGCGCGGACGGCAAATTCCTGTGGCCCGGTTATGGTGAAAACGTTCGCGTGCTGAAGTGGATTTTGGAGCGCGTGGAAGGCCGCGGCTCCGCACAGGAAACACCCATTGGCTACGTGCCCGGTCCCGGCGGGTTAACGCTCGATGGATTGAAAATTTCTCCGGCCGCGATTGAGGAGTTGCTGCGAGTAAATCCCGACGATTGGCAGACGGAAATGGATGACACGCGCCAGTTCTTCGATAAATTCGGGACGCGCCTTCCGCGCGAAATGCGCGAAGAACACGAAAGACTCTCCCGCCGGCTACAACGCACCGTCACCGCATAGCAGACCGCCGCTCACTTTTTCCGCGAGGCCTTGGGCTTCAAGGTTTTGCCGTACTCATAACTCACTGCCATGTATTTCCGCAGTTCCTTGGTATTTTTCAGCAGCGCATCGGGCACGGTAACGTATTCCTTCATCACTGCGCCGTACACTTCGAACAGCTTGCTCTTATGTTTTTTCAGGAAAGCTTCGCGCTCCTCGTTCGGAAGTCGAAGCGCCAGGCTTTGAGTCACGGCTGAGAACAGCGAAAACATGTTGCCGTTGACGGCGGTGTAGGGATTGGCGGCGCCTTTGCGCTCGACGCCCGGAAGCGTCGCGACCGCCTTTTCGTACAGCGCTACTTTCTCCGCGGGGATGGGACTCTTCTTCTGTGGAGTCATAAGGCCTCGCAATAGCGGCCGAATCTTATCACTGGATGGTTCGCAGATTCTTTGCAGAAGGCCGGAGAATTACGCGCGGGCTTCGAATTCAGTTTCTTTGGACTTATTCCGCGGGCGGATGTGGGCACCGTTACAAGCAGCGATAGGTGGTGCGGCACCGGTCAGGGGGCGTTTCTTGATTCGTCTCAATAATGTGTTCAGCATCGACAAGCAGACACGCGCGTTTCGGGTAACCTCTTCGAGGTCCGCCCCCGCGACCGGAATATTGGGCGGCTCGCTGGCAAAATTGGCCAGCGTGCAAACAGAAGCCACCTCCGTCGGCGTTCGAGGCCCTTCCTGGCCAAGAGCGGATCGCCCACTGAAGAACACGGCGGCGAGGCAAACTGTCAAGATGACGCGTGGTACGCGAGGCATGTACCATTTTTGTCAGACCAGAGCTAAGGAAAAATAGTACTTCCGGTTCATGCGCCGCGAAGAACTCCAAAGCGTAAACAAATCTGTGAGAACTCTTAGCGAGAAAAAATTTTGCGACATCCGAACAGGTCCCTGTACTGCGGTTCAAGAAGAATGTCCCAATGAACATGACCTGCAAGTCCGGAGATTTTATCCGCGCCGCGTCGGTACGGTTCACATCATCCCAATCATGTGTCACTACTCCATTCGCAGCGCTTGCATTGGCGATATTGACGCTGCGCGACTGGCGGGAATAATGGCCGCGAAAAACGAGCAAATCGCGAGTGCGCCGGCGGCCACAGCCAATGCCAGTGGGTCCCAGGAAGAAACGCCATAAAGCTGGGCGGAAATTAATTTTCCAGCTCCGACAGCCAGAGGCAATCCTAATAACAGGCCGACGAGAACCCGTTTGTATGCGCCGCGCAGCACCAACCGGATCACCTTCAGGCGGTCAGCGCCGAGGGCCATGCGCACGCCAATTTCGTTGGTTCGCTGATTCACGGTATAAGCCGTTACGCCGTACAGTCCCACAGCCGCCAGTAACAGCGCAACAATGCCAAACAGCCCCGCAAGGCTGGCTACCGCGCGCTCCTGGTCGAAGGAGAGTTCCACCTGTTCCTGCATGGTCCTGATGCTGGTAATGGTCAAGTTGGGATCCACCTCCGCCACTGCTCGGGTGAGCAGCGGCTCCAGCGTTCCTGTGGGCGTATTCGTCAGCAACATCATTGCCTGGATGTAGTGACTACTGAGCTCCAGCCTGGCCATCAGGTCGTTTTGGTAATCGACGCGCTGAGCCAACGGCACATAAAACATCGGACGCGCGGGCTTGCCCAGGTTAAAGCCCGCGAATTTTGCGTCGCGCACGATGCCGATGATTCGGAACGTTCCCACGTTCTCTGGCAAGTCCATACCGAAATGCTGGTCCATGGGATTTTCGCCATTCTTGAAAAAGCGCTTCACAAAGGCTTCGTTCACGATGGCCACCGACTAGGCGGTTTCATTATCCGCAGGCGTAAAATATCGTCCGCGCAAAATGGGAATAGCGAAGTTTTGCAGATAGTTCGCGCTTACGCGGTCCCAGGAGGCGCCCGATTCTTCGCCCGGCGTTGGAGCGGGATGGCCAGCTACTAAAATACTTTCACCCCAATTATTGGTGAGCGGATCGTACAGCGCGAGGCCGGAGCCCTGTACGCCAGGCAGGCGTTCAAGACTGGCTTCCAGTTGGCGAGAACGTGCGGCTAACTGAGGCATGGTGTAGTTGGCTGCAGGGTTGTGCAACTCCACCACGACACGGCCGGGCACTTGAAAGCCGAAGTCCTGATGCTCCAGTTTGTTCAGGCTGCGGCCCAGCATGGTCGCGCCAGCGACCAACACAATCGAAACGGCGGCTTGTACCACCAGGAGCGCTTTGCGGCTGAAAGACGAGCGGTCCGTCGTGCCGCGGCCAGCACCGCGCAAGGCTTCCGCCGGATCGGTGCGCGTAACAAACCACGCGGGGGCCG
>Ga0185299_10003794_pt1 | contig 19288 bp, 11 predicted proteins | sample PaiPotPPA55metaG_FD_128002 | JGI IMG/M metagenome (GOLD analysis project Ga0185299, IMG submission 128002) | Iron sulfur acid spring bacterial and archeal communities from Banff, Canada, to study Microbial Dark Matter (Phase II) - Paint Pots PPA... ...
TGCCGCCGCCGATGGCGGCGAGCTATCGGGTCGGCGAGCCCGCCGCCGGCGGCGGCCGACTGCTGGCGATCTGGCGCCGCCCGCTCAGCGTTGGCGCAGCGATACCGTCGCTCCCGCTCCCGCTCACCACGGACGCGGCGGTGACAGTCGATCTCGAATCCACCTACATGGGTGCCGCGGCAGACGCATATCTGGCTTGAGCCATCAGCATCACGCGAGCTTGAGCGCGGGCTCGGGGCGAGAAAGGTGCGTGCGGCCGGAGAGGTGGCCGATGGTGCGGATCAGTTCGGGGGCTTCGACCGGCTTGGGGACGTGCGAGGTGAAGCCGGCGGCGATCATTCGGGCCCGGTCTTCGTCGCGGACATAGGCAGTGAGGGCGATGGCCGGCACGGCGCCGCCGCGGTCGGGGGGGAGATTTCGGACCTGGCGGATCAGGGCGTACCCGTCGGCCTCCGGCATGCCGATGTCGCTGATCAGCACGTCGGGGGGCCGGCGGTCGATCTGGGCTAGCGCCTCCTTCGCGGAGGCCGCCTGGGCGACGACAGCGCCGCTGCGGTGCAGCATCTGGCGGATCAGCTCGAGGGCGTCGGGCTCGTCATCCACCGCCAGGACGTGCAGGCCGCTCAGGTCGGGCAGGAAATCGGCGGCGATCGGAGCAGAGGATTGGCCGTTGTCCCCACTGGGTGCCGCGCCTGCCGCCGGCGCGGGGGCGTGCGCCGGAAGTTGGACGGTGAACGTGGCCCCCTGCCCTTCGCCCAGGCTCTCGGCATGGACCGACCCGCCGTGCAGCTCGACCAGGCGACGGACGATCGTCAGGCCCAGGCCCAGCCCGGCGTGCGATCTGGTCGTGGAGCTGTCGGCCTGGCGGAAGCGATCGAAGACGTACGGGAGAAACGAGGGGTTGATCCCCTTGCCGGTGTCGCTCACGCGAACCCAGACGAGGTCGGAGGCGCGGTCGACGTCGACCCGCACGCGGCCGCCGGCCGGAGTGAATTTGATGGCGTTGGTCAGCAGGTTCCAGACCACTTGCTGGAGGCGGTCGGGATCGCCGGGGATTTCGCCGACGTCGTCGGTGATGTGAGAATCGAGCGCGATCCCCTTGGCTTCGGCCGCCGGGCGGACGGAGTCGACCGCGCTGCGGGCCACGCCCGCCAGGTCCGTTGGGCAGACGTTGAGGCGAAGCTTTCCGCTGGTGATGCGGGACACGTCCAGCAGGTCTTCAATCAGCCGCGTCTGCGCCTTGACGTTTCTCTCGATGACTTCCAGGCCGTGCGTGACGTCGGTTTGGTCGGCCGGGCTGGCGCGCAGGAGTTGCGTCCAGCCGAGAATGGCGTTCAGCGGCGTCCGCAGCTCGTGAGAGAGCGTCGCCAGGAATTCGTCCTTGAGGCGGTTGGCCTCGCGCTCCTCGGCGAACAGGGTATTCTCGATCGCACTGGAGGCGGTCTGGGCGAGTTGCGTGAGGATGGCTTCGTCGTCGTCGGTGAAGTCGCCCTCGTAGCGTTCGGAGAGATAGATGAGGCCGAGGCTGCGGTCGTCGCCGGTGAAAAGCGGCGCGGCCATCACTCCGCGGACCGGGGGAACGTCCAAGCCGCCGATGATTCGCCAATCCGGGTGGTCGCGGAGCTCAGACTCGGTCATGCGAACGGCGCGGCGTTCGGCGACGGCACGGGTCTGGGCGCGGGCGTCGAGGCGCAACGGGCGGTCCTTCCACTGCTGGTACTTGTCTGAAAAGGAGCCTGCGGCCTCGGCGCGGGCGGCGCCGGAGGCGGCGCCCTGGGCGGGCAGGAAGAGAGTGATGGCCTGGTGGGCGCCGACGATGTCGCGGGCCGCATCGGCTACCAGTTTGAGCAGGGCCGGCAGGGAGCGGGCGGCGTTAATCGCCAACGCCGCCTGCGCCAGTTTCTGGAGCTGTCCGGCCCGACGCCGTTGCAACTCCGCCTGCCACTCGAGTTGCCGCTTCTGGCGGAACAGCTCGACAAATACCCTCACCTTGGTCCGCAGCACCGCGGGAACCACCGGGGCCAGGATGTAGTCGACCGCCCCCAGCTCGTAGCCCCGGGCGATGTGCATCTCGTCAGCATAGGCGGTGACGAAGATGATCGGCGTGTCGCGCGAGCTGCGCCGCTGTCGGATCAGCGTGGCCGTCTCGAAACCGTCCATGCCCGGCATGTTCACGTCCAGCAAGATGACGGCGAACTCCTGCTGGAGCAGATGCCGCAGCGCCTCCCGGCCGGAGCCGGCGCACACCAGCTTCTCCCCCAGGTCGGTCAACACTGCCTCCAGCGCCAGCAGCTTGTCGGGCTTGTCGTCGACCAGGAGGATGTTGACGGGTTCCACCATTGCCGATTGCCGATTGCCGATCGCCGATTGCCGATTGAGCTGTCCTTCATTCGGCAATCGGCATTCGGCGATCGGCATTCCTACTTACCTGTACAACCACGCTCGGAGCATCGACAGCATCTGCTCGGTGTCCACGGGCTTGGCGATGTAGTCGGAGGCGCCGGCCTCGATGCACTTCTCGCGGTCGCCCTTCATCGCCTTGGCGGTCAGCGCGATGATCGGCAGGGAACGGAAGCGACTGAGCCGGCGGATCGTGCGCATCGTGTCGTACCCGTCCATGTCGGGCATCATGATGTCCATTAGGACCACGTCGATGTCCGGGCTGCCCTGGAGCGTCTCGATCGCGTCCTTGCCGTTCTCGGCCGACAGGATCTGCATCCGATGCGGCTCGAGGATGCTGGTCATGGCGAAGATGTTGCGGATGTCATCGTCAACGATCAAGACCTTCTTGTCGGCCAGCACCGAGTCATCTTCGTGCAGGCGTTGCAGGACCTGCCGCTTCTGCTCGGGCATTTGGGCGAGCGGCTGGTGGAGGAACAGGGCGACCTGGTCGAGCAGCCGCTCGGGCGAGCGGGCGTCGCGGAGGACGGTCGCGTGGCCGAGTCGCTTGAGGGTGGCCTCCGTCTTTTTGTGGACTTGCCCGGGGACGTAGGCGATCAGCGGCGTCTCCCGCGTGGCCGGTTCGCGGCGCAGGGCGTCGCTGAACTGGTTCAGGTCCATGTCGGGCAGGTGCGGGTCGATGACAACGAGGTCGAAGAGATCTCCGGACAGGGCGGCCAGCGCGTCGGCGGCGTTGGGAACGGCGATGATCTGGACGTCTTCGCCGCCCAGCAGTCCGAGGAGCCGGTCGCGCTCGGCCTGATCGGGATGCACCAGCAACAATTGGCGGGCCGACCGCTCGGCAAACGCCTTGATCCGCTTGAACGTTTCGTCGAGGGCCTCGCGGGTCTTGAAAGGCTTGGTGCTGACGCCCATGGCGCCCATCCGCAGCCCGCGGCCGCGCTCCTCGTCGGTGGTGATGATGTAGACCGGGATATGCCGGGTGGCCGGGTCGTTCTTCAGCCGGGCCAGCACGCGCCACCCATCAATGTCGGGGAGGTTGATGTCGAGAGTGATGACGCTCGGTCGGTAATCGCGCGCCAGCGCTACCCCCGTCGCGCCGCGCGGGGCGATCAGCACTTTGTGCCCGTGCTCGCGGGCGGTGTCGTAGAGAATGCCGGCAAACCCGGAATCGTTCTCGACGACCAGCAGCACGTTGTCGCCCGGTTTGATCTTGTCCAGGTCGTCGTTGGGCTGCTGGAGGGAGGGTTCGACGGGCTCGGCGACGGCAGGCGCGGGAAGCACGTTCGGATGCTGGGTCGGACCCTGTTCGGCCGCCGGCGCCGGCCGACGCGACGGCTTGGGCATTACGTAGGCGATCGGCAGGTAGAGCGTGAACGTGCTCCCCTGCCCGGGCGTGCTGGAAAGCCTGATTTCGCCACCGAGCAGCTTGGCGATCTCGCGGCTGATGGCCAGGCCCAGCCCCGTCCCGCCATACTTGCGGCTGGTGCTCCCATCGGCCTGCTGGAACGCCTCGAAGATGATCTGCTGCTTCTCGCCGGGGATGCCGATCCCGGTGTCGGTCACCGAGAACGCGATCACCTCGCGCGCCCGGTTCAAGGCCTCGTTGTCGGGGTTCCACCCCTGGTCGGCCGGCGCCACGTGCAGCGCCACCTTCCCCATCTCGGTGAACTTGAAGGCATTGGACAGCAGGTTCTTGAGCACCTGCTGGAGCCGCTTGGCGTCGGTCAGCATCGCCCGCGGAAGCGTCGGGGCCAGATCGATCTCGAAGTCGAGCTTCTTGCTTTCGGCGACGTGCCGGAAGGTCCGCTTGACGTAGTCGTTCAGCTCGCAGAACGCGACCTCCCCCACGTCCACCACGACCGTGCCCGACTCGATCTTGGACAGGTCGAGAATGTCGTTGATGAGGGCCAACAGGTCGTTGCCCGAGGAGTGAATCGTGCGGGCGTACTCGACCTGCCGCGTGGTGAGGTTCCCTTCGGCGTTGCGCGAAAGCTGGTCCGACAGGATCAGCAGGCTGTTGAGCGGGGTGCGCAATTCGTGGCTCATGTTGGCCACGAACTCGCTCTTGTACTTGCTGGTGACGGCGAGCTGGCGGGCCTTTTCTTCCAGCGCCTGGCGGGCCTGCTCGACTTCACGGTTCTTGAGTTCCACTTCGACGTTCTGCTCGGCCAGCAGCTTGGCCTTCTCGCCCAGCTCCTGGTTGGTCTGCCGCAGCTCTTCCTGCTGCGCCTGAAGCTCGCGGGCCAGCGACTGGGACTGCTTGAGCAGGTCCTCGGTCCTCATGTTCGCTTCGATGGTGTTGAGCACGATGCCGATCGACTCGGTGAGCTGGTCGAGGAAGGTCTCGTGGGTCGGGCTGAACCGCTCGAAGCTGGCCAGCTCGAGGACCGCCTTGACCTGACCCTCGAAGAGCACCGGCAGCACCATGACGTTCAGCGGCGTGGCCTCCCCGAGCCCCGAGGCGATCTTGATGTAATCCTGGGGGACGTTGGTGAGCAGGATCTTTTCCTTCTCCAGCGCGCACTGTCCGACCAGTCCTTCCCCGAGCTTGAACTTGTTCCCGACCGCCTTGCGCTCCTTGTAGGCGTAGCTGGCCAGCAGCTTGAGCTGCGGGTCGTCGGTCTTGCCGGCGGAGTCCATGATGTAGAAGACGCCTTGCTGGGCCGAGACCACGGGCGCCAGCTCGGAAAGGATCAGGCCTCCCACCGTGAGCAGGTCCTTCTGGCCCTGGAGCATTCGGCTGAATTTGGCAAGGTTGGTCTTGAGCCAGTCCTGCTCATTGTTTTTGATGGTGGTGTCTTTGAGGTTGCGGATCATCTCATTGATATTGTCCTTGAGGGCGGCCACCTCGCCGCGGGCGGCGACGGTGATCGAGCGCGTCAGGTCGCCCTTGGTCACGGCGGTGGCGACTTCGGCGATGGCGCGGACCTGCGTGGTCAGATTGGCGGCGAGCTGGTTGACGTTGTCGGTCAGGTCCTTCCAGGTGCCGGCGGCGCCGGGCACGCTGGCTTGCCCGCCCAGCTTCCCTTCCACGCCGACCTCGCGGGCCACTGTCGTGACCTGGTCGGCGAAGGTCGCCAGCGTATCGATCATGCTGTTGATCGTGTCGGCCAGCTCGGCGATCTCCCCTTTGGCCTCGACGGCCAACTTCTGCTTGAGGTCGCCGTTGGCGACGGCGGTCACCACTCCCGCGATGCCGCGGACCTGGTTGGTCAGGTTGCCGGCCATGAAGTTCACGTTGTCGGTCAGGTCCTTCCAGACGCCCGAAACCCCCTTCACTTCCGCCTGCCCGCCCAGTTTTCCTTCCGTTCCCACTTCGCGAGCCACGCGAGTCACTTCGGATGCGAAGCTGTTGAGCTGGTCCACCATCGTGTTGATGGTGTTCTTCAGCTCCAGGATTTCGCCCTTCACGTCGACCGTGATCTTCTTGGACAGGTCGCCGTTGGCGACGGCAGTGGTCACCGCGGCGATGTTGCGGACCTGGGCCGTCAGGTTGCCGGCCATGAAATTCACGTTGTCGGTCAGGTCCTTCCAGGTGCCCGCGACGCCCTTCACTTCGGCTTGTCCGCCAAGCTTTCCTTCGGTGCCGACTTCACGGGCCACGCGAGTGACTTCGGAAGCAAACGAACGAAGTTGGTCCACCATCGTGTTGATGGTGTCTTTCAGCTCCAGGATTTCCCCTTTCACGTCGACGGTGATCTTCTTGGAGAGGTCGCCATTGGCGACGGCAGTGGTGACGGCGGCGATGTTGCGCACCTGGGCCGTCAGGTTGCCGGCCATGAAGTTCACGGAATCGGTCAGGTCCTTCCATGTGCCCGCTACGTCCTTCACCTCGGCTTGTCCGCCGAGCTTTCCTTCGGTGCCCACCTCGCGGGCCACGCGGGTGACTTCGGATGCGAAGCTGGAAAGCTGGTCCACCATCGTGTTGATGGTGTTCTTCAGCTCGAGAATCTCGCCGCGCACATCGACGGTGATCTTCTTCGAAAGATCGCCGTTGGCGACGGCGGTGGTGACGGCGGCGATGTTGCGCACCTGGGCGGTGAGGTTGCCGGCCATCGAATTCACGGAATCGGTCAGGTCTTTCCAAACGCCGGCGACACCCTTCACCTCGGCTTGTCCGCCAAGTTTCCCTTCGGTGCCCACCTCGCGGGCCACGCGCGTTACTTCGGAGGCGAACCGATTCAGTTGGTCCACCATGGTGTTGATGGTGTCTTTCAGCTCGAGAATTTCTCCTTTCACGTCGACGGTGATCTTCTTGGAAAGATCGCCATTGGCCACGGCGGTGGTCACGTTGGCGATATTGCGGACCTGCGACGTGAGGTTGCCGGCCATGAAGTTCACGTTGTCGGTCAGGTCTTTCCAGACGCCGGCCACGCCCTTCACTTCGGCTTGTCCGCCGAGCTTTCCTTCCGTGCCCACTTCGCGGGCCACGCGGGTCACTTCGGAGGCGAAACTCGAAAGTTGGTCCACCATCGTGTTGATGGTGTTTTTGAGTTCGAGGATTTCCCCTTTGACGTCCACGGTGATCTTCTTGGAGAGGTCGCCATTGGCAACGGCGGTGGTGACGGCGGCGATGTTGCGGACCTGGGCGGTGAGGTTGCCGGCCATCGAGTTGACCGAATCCGTCAAGTCTTTCCAGACCCCGGCGACGCCCTTCACTTCGGCCTGCCCGCCCAACTTCCCTTCGGTCCCCACTTCGCGGGCCACGCGCGTCACTTCCGAGGCGAAGCTGTTGAGCTGGTCCACCATCGTGTTGATGGTGTTCTTGAGTTCGAGGATTTCGCCTCGGACGGTTACGGTGATCTTCTTGGAGAGGTCGCCGTTGGCGACGGCGGTGGTGACGGCGGCGATGTTGCGGACCTGGCTCGTCAGGTTGCCGGCCATCGAGTTCACCGAATCGGTGAGGTCTTTCCATGTGCCGGCCACCCCCTTCACTTCGGCCTGCCCACCCAGTTCTCCCTCGGTGCCCACCTCGCGGGCCACGCGGGTCACTTCGCGGGCGAAGCTGGAAAGCTGGTCCACCATCGTGTTGATCACGTTCTTGATCTGGAAGATCTCCCCCTTGACGTCGACGGTGATCTTCTGCGTGAGGTCGCCGGTCGCGATGGCGGTGGCGACTTTGGACACGTCGCGGAGCTGCACCGTCAGGTTGCTGGCCATCAGGTTCACCGAGTCGGTCAGGTCTTTCCACGTTCCGGCGACGCCTTTCACCTGGGCCTGACCGCCGAGCTTCCCTTCGGTCCCGACCTCTCGGGCCACGCGGGTCACTTCCGACGCGAAGCTCGAAAGTTGGTCCACCATCGTGTTGATGACGTTCTTGATCTGGAGGATCTCACCGCGCACGTCGACCGTAATTTTTTGCGTGAGGTCGCCGTTGGCGATGGCGGTCGCGACCTTGGAGAACTCGCGGAGCTGAACGGTCAGGTTCGAGGCCATGAAGTTGACGTTGTCGGTCAGGTCCTTCCAGGTGCCGGCGACGCCCTTCACCTCTGCCTGGCCGCCCAATTTTCCCTCCGTGCCCACTTCGCGGGCCACGCGGGTCACTTCGGAGGCGAAGGATGAGAGCTGGTCCACCATCGTGTTGATGGTGTTCTTCAGTTCGAGGATTTCCCCTTTGACGTCCACGGTGATCTTCTTGGACAGGTCGCCATTGGCGACGGCGGTGGTCACCGCGGCGATGTTGCGGACCTGGGCGGTGAGGTTGCCGGCCATCGAGTTGACGGAATCGGTGAGGTCTTTCCAGACGCCGCCAACTCCCTTCACCTGGGCCTGCCCGCCGAGCTTTCCTTCCGTTCCGACTTCTCGGGCCACGCGCGTCACTTCGGATGCGAAGCTGTTGAGCTGGTCCACCATCGTGTTGATGGTGTTCTTCAGTTCCAGGATTTCGCCCTTCACGTGGACGGTGATCTTCTTGGAGAGGTCGCCGTTGGCGACGGCGGTGGTGACGGCGGCGATGTTGCGGACCTGGCTCGTGAGGTTGCCGGCCATTGAGTTCACCGAGTCCGTCAGGTCTTTCCACGTGCCGGCGACGCCCTTCACTTCCGCCTGCCCGCCCAGCTTCCCTTCGCTGCCCACCTCGCGGGCCACCCGGGTCACTTCCGAGGCAAAGGAGCGGAGCTGGTCCACCATCGTGTTGATTGTGTCTTTCAACTCCAGGATTTCACCCTTGACGTCGACGGTGATTTTCTTCGACAGGTCGCCATTGGCGACGGCGGTGGTGACGGCGGCGATGTTGCGCACCTGCGCGGTCAGATTGCCGGCCATCGAGTTCACTGAGTCGGTCAGGTCCTTCCAGGTGCCGGCGACGCCCTTCACTTCCGCCTGCCCGCCAAGCTTTCCTTCGGTGCCCACCTCGCGGGCCACGCGGGTCACTTCCGAGGCAAAGCTGGAGAGCTGCTCCACCATCGTGTTGACGGTCTTGGCGGTGCGCAGGAATTCGCCCTGGAGAGGCCGGCCCTCGATCTCGATGGCCATCATCTGCGACAGGTCCCCCTTAGCGACGGCGCCAATGACGCGGGCGGTTTCGCTGGTCGGGTGGACGAGGTCGCCAATCAGCGTGTTCACCGACGCGACCGAATCCGCCCAGGCGCCGCTGACGTCGCCGATGTTCACGCGCTGGCTGATCTTCCCTTCCTTGCCGACGACGCGGCTGAGGCGATCGAGCTCGTCGGCCATCCGCTGATTGAGCGCGACAACCGAGTTGAAGGTGTCGGCGATCTTGCCGTCAACGCCGCCGAGATGCTCGGGAAGGCGGACGGAGAAGTCCCCCTTCTTCAGCGCTGAAAGGGCCTGGAGCAATTGCCTTTTCTCCACTTCCTCGAACTGTGCGATACGCCCGCCGGCGGTAGCGGGCGCCCGGCCGCGCGAGTTTTCATCGCGATGCGACTGTCCGTTGGCATTATTGCTCGTCTTGGCTCGCGTGTGCGCAGACTTGGCTTTCATGGAACTGCTCTCCGCAGAAGTGGCCGGTCGGCCTGAGTTGAGGTGAGGACACCCGCCCTCAATCCAAGACCGATTGTACTGGGGTTCCGCCAGACGCTAAGCGATGGGGGCACTCATTCCGCAAGTTGGTAGATGCCCGGAAGCATCCATGCTCTCGGCGATAAACAGCCCCGCCGCCGCGGCACCCGACTCTTCACCGGACGGGAACATACCACGCCCAAGGTCACTCATCCATATACGACGGCCGAAAAAATTGTCTAGGTAAAAAATTTCGCGGCCCGCCGTTCTGTCGCAGGATCGTCAAGGCCGAGCCAGTTTGCGGGCCCGCTGGCGGAGTTGGTCGTAGACCTCGCGATTGGGGAAGGCAGTGGGATCCGGGTTGTCGCCGATCAGCTCGAATTGTTGGTTGGCCACGTCCCAGTGCCCGCACCGCGCCGCCCAGAGGGCATAGTGGCAGCGGTTGTAAGCCGTTGGGTAGACCACCAGCGCATTCTCGTAAACCTGGGAAATGTCGGTCCAGACGTCAGGCTGCTGAAGATACGTCACCGGGTCGCCGGATTCCTGGGCCATCTGGCCGTGGGCCTGGACGAGAATGAAGGGGATGGTGGCGAAGTAGTTGTCGCTTTGGGCACATTGGTGACCGAACTCGAGCATTGCTTCGTGGCTCCCGAACCAGCGGGGCCAGAGGCAATACATTTTGTTGGAGCACGCGGCGTATTCGTCCGGGTCGGCCTCCATGGCCCGGCGATGCCACTCGTCGATCCCCTCGCGGTCGCTCTGGCCCATCTTGACGGTGATCATCTGGGCGGCGATCTGGCCATCGGTGGGGTCAAGCTTCCAGGCCTGCTCCAGAGCCTGCTGCGCCATACCCAGCCGCTGCCCGAACAAGCGCCACCCCTCCGGAGTGACCGTGCTGGCCCAACCGTTCCCGCGGGCGTCCCAGGCCCACTTGGTGCAGAAGACCCCTTTGAGTCGCAGCGGCGCTGCGCTGTGCGGCAGGGCCTTCTCATACGAGGGGTAGATTTTGTTGAAGGCTGCCTCACGGCCCCTGATCGGAGTCAGCCCCTGCATCAGGCCCTCGAACGTCTCGACGATCCATTCGCGCGGGACTTGCTCATTCCTGGCTGACTCCACCGCCCAGGTGATGATCTCGTCCGGCGGGCATTCGGGGGCGTCGGGGGAATACTGGAAACAGCGGAACAGCGCCAGCATCTTTCGCGGCGCATCGTACTGGCTCGAGGCCATCGCCTTGGCGGCGCGGCGCAGGTGCTCGGCCACATCGGATCGATTCGCGCTGCGCGAGTCGGCCAAACTCCGCGCTTCCAGGTAGAGCACCAGCGGGTCATCGCAGCCAGCGTCGATTGCCTGGCGGAACTGCTCGTCTGCCCGCGTCCGCTCCTCAGCGGTGTAATGCGCGAAGGTGTCCATCCCCTGCCGGACCAGCGCGTCCCACCTGGCTTCTTTGTGTCCGGCGCGCTCGTACTCGGCGACGAGAGTGCGATGACTCCACTGCTCCTGATTCTGATACCGCCGGAGCTTGGCCGCCCGCACCTTCAGCCGCGGAAGGGCCTTGTGAAGGACGCGTCGGGCCTCGGGCCCCAGGTCGTCGCGGCCCAGGGCCGCCTGGACCGGTTCCAGTGCGTCCCCGCCCTGGTTCAACAACAGCAGGCTCGCCCGACGCCGGACTTGCGGGTCCAGGTCATTGAGCTGATCCACCAATTGGGCGACAGTCGGAGCCGCGGTCTCGGCCGGCGCCGTCGATGGCCCGGCAGCGCGCGCCCCGGCGGCGATGAGCAGAAGACCTGCTAGTGCCCCCACTGCCCAACCGCCAACCGCAGACGACTTCATCGTCCTCTCCTACAGATGCAATCAAACGGCCCGCCCGTCAGGTCTTTGGCGGGCGGTGCCCGCCCTACGCGAAGCCGCCCCCGTAGGGCGGGCACTGCCCGCCAATGTTGATGCTGAAAGAGCTGCGACCTCCCATCATAACCGAAAATGTCCAGCCGACTTTGCAGTGGACCGGGAACGCCCGGGGTCACGGATTGGAGACATAACTATCGCGTACTTCGAGCCTTACAACGGTTCAGTTTGCCGCCCCGTTCATTCCCGGGGCGAATTTTGCTCGACACGTTGACCTTGATCGAGGACAATGCCCAACCTGTGGGGCGCGATCCGAACCGATGGGACGCACGTATCCCTTCACTAAAGCAGTGAATCTGAGCATTACAGTCGAACAACCGGAAAAGAAGCTGGCCCTGTTTGGGACAGCCGACCGGCATTTGCGAATGATCCGGGACACCTTCGGCGTGCAGGTGACCAGCCGGGACGATGAGCTGCGTCTCAGCGGCGAGCGGGAGCAGGTCGGCAAAGCCGCGGCGGTGCTCGAGCAGATGCAGCGGACGCTCCGCCGGCAGGAATGGCTGAGCGCCGAGGAAGTGGGGCAGGCGATCGGCCGGGCGGCCGAGCGCCACGAGGCCCAAGATGCGGACGCCATCGATGTTTACGTCAAGGGTCACGCCATTCGACCCAAGACGGACGGGCAGCGGCGATACCTCGAAGCGATCCTCGCTCACGATCTGACGTTCTGCACCGGCCCGGCAGGTACGGGCAAGACCTATCTGGCAGTTGCCGCCGCGTCCAACATCCTCAAGCGCGGACATGCCCGACGGATCGTCCTGGCCCGCCCGGCGGTCGAGGCCGGGGAGCGGCTCGGGTTCCTCCCGGGCGACCTCCAGGCCAAAGTCAACCCCTACCTGCGGCCGCTCTTTGACGCCCTTCACGACATGATGGACTTCGAGCAGGTCAAGCGCTTCATGGTCAATGACGTGATCGAGGTCATCCCCCTGGCGTTTATGCGCGGCCGCACGCTCAACGACAGTGTCATCATCCTCGACGAGGCCCAGAACACCACGCCGGCCCAGATGCTGATGTTTCTGACCCGCCTCGGCCATGACTCAAAGATGATCGTCACCGGAGACACCAGCCAGGTCGATCTCCCCGCCGACGCCAAAAGCGGGTTGGTTGATGCGGTCGAGAAACTGCGGGGCATCAAGGGAATCGCAACGGTCGCCCTGGAGCGATCCGACATCGTGCGCCACCGCCTTGTCCAGAATATCGTGAACGCGTATGAGCGGGGGAAAGACTAAGGAGGTATTTGCGATTTTCGATTTGCAATTTGCGATTGGGAAATAGACCCCAATCGCAAATCGGCAATCGCAAATTGCAAATTTATGTGGGACCTTAAGAGTCGGACTCGGCGCGCGGACATCCGGCGGAACCGGCCGGACGCGTCTTGGTGCGACTGGGAAAAATGGAAGACGCAGGGCGCCCCCGCTTCGCTGGGGATCGCCGCGGTCTTTTTTGTCTGCGCCGCGGCCATCTTGATGTGGCGGCAGGACGTCATCACCTACCGTCCGGGCCAGTGGATCCCCCACGACATCGTCAGCCGGGTCCGGTTCTCCTATTTCGACCCGGACCTCTACGCTTCGCGGCAATTGACGGCCCGGCAGATTGAGCCGCGGATTTACCGATCCCTGGCTGACCCATGGGGGGACGTGCAGAAAGCGCTGCTGGAGCTGCCGGAGCGACTGGCCGGGCCAACGGCGGAACTGCCCGACGATCTCAAGGGCGTGCTCGACAACGCCTCGGTGATCGCGTTCCGCGAGTATCTGGCGAAGTGGAAGAATACATCAAGTCGCTGCGCGACTATTATATCGAGTCGGATGGGAAACAGTGGCCGCTGGTGATCCTGCCGAAGGACGAGCGATGGGAAGACGTGCGGGCGCGGCCACACCGCAAAATCCGCATAGGCGAAGGCGTGCTAGATCCGGCGCGCGCTTACCCGGTGCACGGCGACGAGCTGGCGCCGGTTCTCCAGACGGCAGCCAACGAGCACTTTCTGCTGGCGCTTCAACCCAAGATCGTGGCCCTGACATTGGCTCGACTGGAACCGACACACGCGCTGGACCAGGCGGCGACGGACGAGGCGCGGAACGCGGCGGCGGCCGCCGTCTCACCCGCCGACGCCCAGATGGTGATTCCGCAAAATTCCCCGTTCATTCTCAAGTCCAAGGGCGTCTTCGACCAGGAGGACTGGCAGAAGCTGAAGGCGGAGACCCACAAATACGTCTCCAGCCTCCACGGGTCGGTATGGAAGCCGCAACTCGGCACGACGATGCTGGCGTTGATCGTTACGCTGGTGCTGGCCGCCTATATCGCCCGCTACCAGCCGAGGGTCGTCAAGAACCATGCCCGTGGGGTTGGCATCGCGTCCCTGCTGCTCTCCATGCTTCTGCTGGCGCAGATGACGGGGTTGGGCAACGGGCCGCTGTACCTGTTGGGTGTGGCGCCCACGCTGCTGGTGGCGATGATCCTGACGATCGCCTATGACCAGCGGTTTGCCGTCGGCGTCGCCAGCGTACACGGGATGCTGGCGACCGTGGCGTTGCAGCAGGAAGTGACGTTCTTCATCGTAATCTGGGTGGGCGTGCTGGCGGCGTGCTTTTTCCTGGCGGACATCCGCAGCCGCAGCCGGCTGATCGAGATCGGCGGAGTGATGGCGCTGGGGATGATGACCGCGACGCTGGCCACCGGGTTCATGGGGTTTGACCCGTGGCGGTTCACGGCCCAGAACGCGCTCTACGCGGGCGCCGCCGGGCTGGGCGTCGGATTTATCGTTCTGGGCATCCTGCCCTTCATCGAGAAGGCGTTCCGCATCACGACCGGCATGACGCTGCTGGAGTTGGCCGACGCCAGCCAGCCCCTTCTTCGTCGGCTGGCGATCGAAGCGCCCGGGACCTACAACCACAGCCTTCAAGTTGCCGCCCTGGCCGAGACGGCGGCCGAGTCGATCGGGGCCAATTCCCTGCTCTGCCGCGTCGGCAGCTACTACCACGACGTCGGAAAGATCCACAAGGCCGAGTATTTCGTCGAGAACCAACAGGGGGGCGAGAACCGCCACCTCAACCTCACACCCAGCGTCTCGCTGCTGATCATCATCGGCCACGTGAAGGACGGCATCGAGCTGGCCAGGGAATACAACCTCCCGACCAGTCTGCTGCCGTTCATCCAGCAGCACCACGGAACGACGCTGGTGGAATACTTTTACTATCAGGCGCGCAAGAAAGAGCAGGGCCAGGGCGACTCGCCGGGCGTCAGCGAGATGCAGTACCGCTATCCGGGCCCCAAGCCGCGGACAAGGGAGGTGGCGATCGTGATGGTGGCCGACGCTTCCGAGAGCGCTTGCCGGGCCATGCCGGAGCCGACCGCCAGTCGGGTCGAAGCACTGGTGCACGAGCTGACGATGAAACGGCTGCTGGACGGGCAGTTCGATGAATGCGACCTGACGATGCGCGAGCTGGAGTTGATCGAGCGGTCGATCATCAAATCGCTGCTGGGGATCTACCACAGCCGCATTCAGTATCCCTCGACCGCCGCGATAACCGGCGGCGATGCCCCGGTGGCCGCGAGCACGGCGGTGAAGTCCGCGTGAAGATGGCCGCGCCCCTGATACTGCGCGTCCAATGCCAGACCGGTCAGACGTATGTTCCGTATCTTCGAAGATACCTGCGCCGGGCCCACGCACTTCTCCGGCCGAGCCTGGTGGATCTGTCGCTGGCGCTGGTGGGAGACGCGGCCATGTCGCTGCTTCACCAGCAGTTCCTGGGGGCGGCGGGCCCCACGGACGTGCTGACGTTCGAGTTGGAACACGACCCGGCGGGAAATGTAACCTCGGGTGAGGTGATTATTTGCGTGCCGGAGGCCCGTCGCGCGGCACGGAAGCGAAAGGCGCCGGTGGAACGAGAACTGCTGCTGTACGCTCTGCACGGGATGTTGCACCTGAGCGGGTTCGACGATAGAACCGCGGCGGGATTCCGAATCATGCACCGGACGGAAGACGACATTCTGACTCGCCTGGGCGTCGGCCCGGTATTCGCCACCGTCCCCCGCCGCCAAACCAGGTTCCGGGGTAACTGATGTCCGTTCAATGGGCCGTGGCCGCGATGGTCCTGGGGGCCATCGGGTCGCTGGTGTTCTCGACGCTGACCTACGCGCTGCGAAACCTGTCGCGTGCGCGATTGAGTGATTACCTCGAGCGGCACGGCCAGGCGCGATGGATCGAGCCGACCCTGGAGCACGCCAACGAGCTGATCTTCGTCACAGCGGTCGGACGGCTCCTAGCCAATACGCTGGTCGTGCTGGCGTCGGTCTGGATCTGCCAACGGGTCCCCGGCACGGTCCTGCGGAACCTGTCGATCTTCTTCCTGGCGGCGGTGGTCACGCTGTTTTTCTCGGTCGCTTTGCCGCAGGCGCTAAGCCAATACGCGGGAGACGTGCTGGTCGGCGCGGCCGCCGGGATGCTCCACGTGATGCGACTGGCGTTGTATCCGATGGCCTGGGTGATGCACCTGACGGACCGGCTGGTCCGCAACGTTGCCGGGGCGGCCGCCGCTCCCGAGCCCGAGCAGATCGAGCAGCGGATCGAGGAGGAAATCCTCTCCGCGGTCGAGGAAGGCGAAGAGCGCGGGGTGGTCGACGAGCAGGAGCGGGAGATGATCGAGTCGGTCATCGAGTTCCACGACTCGACCGCCGGCCAGGTCATGACCGCCCGGACCGACATCCTCGCCCTGCCGTTCTCATCGAGGCTCCAGCAGGTCAAAGAGACGATCGAGGAGAGCGGCCACTCGCGCATCCCGATTTTCGAGGGAACGCTCGACCAAATCATCGGCATCCTGTATGCCCGGGACCTGCTCAAGCACCTGGGCCAGCCGCCCGAGAAGTTCGACATCCGCTCGGCGATGCGGCCGGCGTTCTTCGTGCCGGAGACGACGCCGCTGGGCCAATTGCTCCGCGAATTCCGCCACCGCAAGACCCATCTGGCCATCGTCCTCGACGAGTACGGCGGCACCGCCGGGCTGCTCACGATCGAAGACATTCTCGAGCAACTGGTGGGCGACATCAGCGACGAGCACGAGCCGGTCGAGCCGACCACCTTCAGGCGGATCGACGAGCGCACCGCCGAAGCCGACGCCCGCATTGACGTGGAGGAGCTGAACCGGCTCACCGGGCTGAGCCTGCCCGAGGACGCCGGCTACGCCACGCTCGGAGGGTTCGTGCTGGCCACTTTGGGCCGCATCCCCGAGCCCGGCGCCACTTTCGAGTATGACGGCGCAAAGTTCACCGTCCTCGACGCTGAGCCCCAGCGAGTCAACCGAGTGCGGATCGAGCGCGTCCCTCAACCCGCCGAACCGGAGCCGAGCAGGTAGGCCCTTCCTCCCTGGTCAGGGACTGGCCGGAACGTGCATGGTGGCTCCTCTGGTCAATCCGGATGGGTGATGGCCGCCGCCTGGCCGAGATCTTCACATCGCGCCACGTTCAGGCCGAGCTGATACAAGTTGGCGAGTTGAGACTGGGTGAGCGCCCCAGCGGACAGCATGACCGGCTCGGTGCAGCCCGTCATGTTCGCGTTGGTTGCGTCGCTCCCGGCCCTGGCTGCGTCTCGGGTCATCGTCTTGTGCCGCCGCTTAGCCGACATCTTCACCCTCGTCTCTCCCCCACCGATCCCTGGCTCTTGGCTGGTTCATAGATTCCGGCGAGCAGATACCATGCATTGGCCCAAAGCGCCGCCGCGACCGGGGCGGCGGTATGAGCAGCGCCGTCGACTTGCTGGGGCTTGGGAAGATCGTTCTGCACACTCAGCGATATCCCTGCCACGCTGGCGCCAAGCGTCAGGGTGACAGGCTGCTTCGAGTTTACCCGAGGATCGGAGAAAATCCGCGCCCAGCACAGCCGGACGAGGGCCATGTCCTGGCCGACCTCAAGTACGGCTTGCGATGACCCGTGGTCCGTTGTGCTGTTGTGATCCATCTCAAGCCCTCCGTATCACGACCACTCGGCCCGGCGCCGCTGGCGCAGAAGCAATGCCGCGCTCCCTACCACCAATCCCACGCCGCCCGGCTCCGGCACGTCGGTGACGCTGATGTTGTTGAAGTAGACCGCATTGGCCGGGTCGAGGCCGCCGCCAGCGTCACTCACAGCCAGTTCGTCGAGTAACACGGGTGGGCGCGCACCGGTGAGCGTGTAAGTGGGCGCGCCCGGGGACAGCGGCGTGATCTTCAGCATCCACCCGCCGGAAAACGGGAGTTCTGGCAGCAGGAGCGTGAACTCACAATGCAGGCCCTCGTAGGTCACCGGGATGCCCGTATCTACGTTGCCATTCGTGGGCGTGGTCAGCAGGTAGTCCTTGGCGCCGCCAAGCGCCTCGAGCCCGAACGTTGGCTCGGCCCCCGGGGCGGGTCCTGTCCCGAGGTTCCACCCCACGGCGCCGGGGAAGTGCATGCCGTTGGAGAGCAGCGGGTCGGCGACGATGCCGTTGTCCATGTCTATCTTGAAGGTCTGGCCGACGGACAGAGGGGCGTTGAGCGGGCGGGTGATACTGGGCGCGCCTTCGACACCCCCGTCGCTCGCGGGCGCCGCGGCCAGCCCCCAGGCACGGCCGCTGGCGTTGCGAGGTGTGTTGATGTCGCCGTCATTATCCAGGTCGCCGGTGCCGTTGGTGGTGGACGAGGCGACGAGCCCGCCGAACGGAAACCCGCTCGGAACGTTGAAGGCCTGCCAAGGCCCAAACCCGTGCCCGCCGTTACTTCCCGTCACCCAACCGGTGGTGCCGTCCGGCTGAGTGTTGTAGGTCGGGTTGGCGGCGCTGTCGAAGGCCGTGGAGGCGGCGGCACAAGGGCGGGCGGTGCTAAGGACGACGACGCCTCCGCACGAGACGAGCGCGACGAGGGACATGCGTCGCACCCACTTCGATAGAACGTGGATCACCAGTGAGCTGAACATTGCGTTTCTCCCAATATGCGGAACTCGTCCGGGGCGCGATTCGGCGACAGGTTCAGCCGCCGTTAATGCCGACGTTGTAAAGGTTCTGGAGTTGAGCCTGAGTCAGGGCAACGGCGATGACGCCGAACATCTCGATGTAGCCAATCGCGTTCTGGGCGGGGCTGACGCTATTGTCCTGGCCGATGCAGCGGGGCTTGCCCGAGCTGGCATAGCCGTGCCAGAGTACCGGGGTAATCTCCAGTCCGTTTGGATGGAACGCATAAAGGGTGAGTGCGTTTCCAATGTCGTCCTTCACGGCGGCGATCATGTACCAGGTGTCAGCGAGTATCGCCGTGGGGGTCGAGAAATTGCTGATGCTCGAACCATCGCCTATCTGGAGGGTCGGCAAGTTGCTCGAACTAATCGAGAGCATCAGCCCCGTCTTGGCCGAGGTGTCCAGGTTGCTATAAATTGGATTACTGCGGCCGAAGCTGGAACTGGGAAAGCGGACGAAGGCGATCGCTGTGCTGGGGCCGCTGAATACGTCGAAAAGGGTGCTGTAGGAGCCGTTCAGGAACGTGATGAAGGAGTTCCCGTCGAACCAGCCGGGATTGAGATCCTCGGCCATTCCCGGCAGGACCGGAGGCGAGGTCGCCGGGTTGTTACGGAACACCCGCGTGCACGTGCCGTAAACGAGCTGGGCGTAGGGAAACTCGTTAGCGATTTTATTCTGCGCGCGGTTGCCCGGGCGGAAGTAGCCGGCGATGCCGCCGAACAGGCCCGCCTGGAGGAATTGGGAAAAGAATGCGGTGCGGAACGGGGTGACCACGCCGTCGCCGATCCAGGTGGACTCGTCGAACCGTGGCGTTCCGGTCCCGCCGGGCATCGTAGGCGTCTGGGTGTTCGTGCGGCAGTTGCGGCTGCGCCAATAACAGTTGGGGTCGGCGGTGATCACGGCGGCGAAGGCGACCTGGTTCGGATAGCTCACGCCATCCAGCAAAAGCGTCGTGTCGTTGGCGCTGACCAGGAGTGGCGGCGTCGTGGGGCTGGCGGCGCTGGACATCTTGGCCAGCGGCGCTCGGTAGAGCGTGGAAGAGCGCACGGTCAGGTTCGTGTTCGCCCCGAT
>Ga0185299_10003795_pt1 | contig 19285 bp, 16 predicted proteins | sample PaiPotPPA55metaG_FD_128002 | JGI IMG/M metagenome (GOLD analysis project Ga0185299, IMG submission 128002) | Iron sulfur acid spring bacterial and archeal communities from Banff, Canada, to study Microbial Dark Matter (Phase II) - Paint Pots PPA... ...
CGCTGAAAGGCTTCTTTCGGGCGCACCGTAGTACGAAAAATCGCGACTCACACGCTTAAAAACTCCCGAATGACTCAAACCAACACAGAAATTGCTGGCTCAGCACGATTTTTCAGCAGCCTGCTAGGGTCGGATCCTCGCTGCTCACGAGAATGTTTGCCCCGTGAAGGTCACCGTGGGGCATCGCCCGTGCCTCTAGTTCCTCGAGCACCCCTCCGACCTGCTGGATAAACGCCTCGAAGAAGAACGGGGTGACTGGCGCGCGATGGCGAAGATACTCATCAAGCGTGATCGCACTTACAAACGGAAACACAATGCAGTACAAACGTACGGAGTCTTCGGCGCTACTTGTCGTGTCGATCGTATAGGAGTCGATTGGGGCGACGAGATGAGGTATCCCATCCAGGGTGCCAAGTCTTTCGATTGCGGCTTCGATGGTTTCAGGTCTGATGGGACGCAACATCTTGAGAACTACTGTTCGGCCCACTCGCTTGTTGACCGCCTTCAGGGCGACAGAGGTGCTACCCTTCCCGATGACATCTAGAATCTCAAATCGTTCAGACAATACGCTGCTTGACCGTGCAGCCAGTTCAAGATCGATCTGTAGCCTCCCCAGGAGACGCAGGCCCGACGCTGTGAGCGCGCGATCAGCCTCGCCTAAGCCCCCCACCTTCTTCAGAAGCTCGACCACCTGAGGGGGTGCCTCCAGAAGTCTTCCGTGAACCCAATCTACACGGGTTTCCCGAAGCAAACTGTACGCGTCGTCCGCCCGCAAGAACGAGTCTAAGACTTGTCCCGGCGCGGCGAGCGCATTGGCAGACGACAGTCGAGTGGGCGATTGCATATTCGTTCGGCTCGCTCAAAAGAGAAAAGCTTTGCCGACGTGAACAGCGCGCACTTTTTTAAGCACGGCGGCAGTGAGGTTGCATGCTTCGACTTCGGCTAGAGACACGAGCCGGAAAGCTGCTCCGTACGTTGCCATTAGCCGCAGGTGTTGGACCACAAGTCCGTCCTTATGATCTTCGAAGCAATAGAATTCCGCTTTCGCGCAGAGCTCCTTTTCGCGGGCGATTGCTGCTGCCTCAATGATTGCGCCAGGCGAACCAACAAGGACAATGATCAGGTCGGCAGCCCTCATCGCTACGATCTCTTGCAGGAGCGGATCGGCGAGGTGGCCTGGAAGCAAAGGGTCGACAACGTCTTCGCCGAAAGCGGCATCGTGGCCCTCATCAATCAGTCTCTGCTTTATTTCCTTTCTCTTCACCTGTAGGCTCGCGACGTACCGATCGGCGGATGGCGGATGGACCGCTGGCCCGAAGACAAGAATCTCGAGTCTTGTCTTCTTCAGCTGATCCTCGATCAGTTTTTTAACATTGATCATAATTGACGAGTTAACTCGACCGCGACACCAAATGTCATTCTTACGTCAAACTCGTTCATTCCCGTCTTGCAAGCAACTTCGCGGCGCAGGCTCATAGGGGGTTGTACGGGCACAGCCATACGTCACCACCACATTCTTGTGTCGTACGACCGATAGGCGTTGGGCCCTAGATCGGTACATACAACTACCTCGATCACGACGCCGCCGCGACTTCTTTGTCTTTGAGGGTTCCTAGTTTGCCGCCAAGCGAGCGTTTGATCCGCTCATCAACGTGGTATCGTGGCAGTACCGCTGCGGTAAGAGCTTCCTCCGACCAGAGACCCTCCACCTCTTGTTCACTCCAATTCCCGGATCTTCGTAAAGCAAGCGCACCGAGCACAGTTTCTACAAGCTGCTGCTGAAACCATTCCTTCACAATCGATTCGACAACCGGTCCAGCCGACGGAATGTGAGAATAAAACTTGCGCCAACGCGCAATCATGTCCGTAAACACTCGAAAATCCGCATTCGCCTGAATCGTATTTACTTGCGGGAGGTACTTAGCTGCGCGATCTTCCAAAAAGTCAGTTGTTCGAGTCTTATCAGTGACGGAAACCCACCGAACTTGCGGGTCGGCGAAGCCACCGACTTCCTCCGCTGGAGTGTTGCCCACGTTTGCGAATAACGCATAGATATCGCCAGCGCGACCTCCGTTGCGCTTGCGTCCCGCAACGCCACCTGATTCCCCGCCGGAAGCCTCCGTACCTGATGAATTGCCACCCGTGTTGGTGAAATCATCTTTGATCATGTGCTTGCCATCAGGCGTCGGGCGGTACCGACTAAACCTAAACAGTTCGCGGATCTGCTTCAAACGTTCGCGAATGGACGTGGCATTTTCTGCGTTAGCCGCACCAGCAGCGACTTGGTCCATGAGCTTCGAAATCGGCTCCGGCATGTGTTCGCGGAATTCTGCGGCCCATTCGGTCCACGGCAGAGGTTGGCCTTCGACCAACAGATTGGTGCGCGCGGTATTCGCGGTCAGGCCACCGTTCTGGTTTTGAAGTGGTTCAACATAAATGACTACCCTGCTGTACCCGAAGATCACTCCAAAAGATTGGAGCCTTGCGACGCCCGGTCGCCCGACGGCCATTTCATAAAGCTCATCGTCGTATAACGCAGCGATGTGCCCACCGGAAAAATGAGTGCCGGAATCATCGACACTGTCATTCAGAATCCACCAACGCGCGGTTGCCTCTTTGAGCGCGAGTAAGCCGGATTCACTCGAGTTGGCTTTCAACCATGCCTCTTGTCCGGTAACTTTGCGTAGCATGTTGTGTCGGTCGTCGCGCGGCAACGTCCAATTCTCGCGAGCCTTCACGGCTACGTTCGGAGGAAAAGTGAAGTATCTACTGTTAAGGTAGCGGACGATCCAGCGCGACGGAATCAAGCCCTCCGGCGGCGCGTCCATCGTGTTTACACCGGCTTTGTTCCCCAGCAAAACAACCATAGTGCCGTGATTTTTGATCGGTTCGGGTTTTATGTCGTCGTTGATCGGCAACCAGAACTCTCCGTTCTGGTGACGGCGAAGCCCGTACGTGTCGGTATGTGGGTCTTTCCACAGGTGTATCATCGACCCATGTCCGTCTTTCCAGCTGAGGTAGACCAGGCCGCGGGTGTTGCGGGGCGACGCCGCAATTTTTGCGCCCATTCCGAAATTCCCATGTTTCGATTGTTGGTGCATGGACGAAGAAAGCTGATTGATATAGTTGACCATTTCCGGCCCGGTCATTCCGAGGCCGGTGTCGATAATCGCCAGCTTGAACCCTTCTTTCGGTTCAAGATCGTACCGTGTCCAGTCAACGTCCCAGCGAATCTCGCCCGACTGGGTGGGCTGAGCCATTATGCTGTCGATTGCATTCTCGGTAAGCTCTCGAATGAACTGGAGAGGCGCGCAATCTTGAGAGAGGCGCTCCAGCATGAAAGTCATATTTGCAACTTTCATTTCCAGCGTGAGATCAGATGCTTTAAGGGAAGGGTGTTGGGCAGAATTGGACATGTAGTCCTCCGTGTTTCGAGGCAGGTAAGCGACCTCAAAACCAAAGTGCCTGTACAAGCGGTGACTAAGGAGGAAAGCGAAATTCGCAGTCGGCCTCTGTCAACGATCTTCCAGAGCCAGCAGGAAAGTATCAGATGAACAGGAAGCTTGTCAAACGACACGACCCCCTTAGCCCAATTCAACGGTCCGCTCAAATGGCGATGGTACGTGCGCAGAAGAATCGGTCGACCGAAATGCGGGTGGCCGCATATCTCATTAGGCGCGGTCTACGCGGTTGGCGTCGTCATGCTGCGGATGTTCCGGGACGTCCAGATTTCTGTTTCGCTGACGAGCGTGTGGCCATCTTTGTAGATGGCTGCTTCTGGCATGGATGCCGACACTGTCGTCGTAACGTGCCGCATTCACGGCGGAGATTCTGGCGAGAGAAAATTGAATCGAACCGCCGCCGCGACCGCAAGGTCAGACAATTGTTGCGCTCTCAGGGATACGCTGTTGTACGAATTTGGGAGCATTCGCTTGGGGATGAGCGCTGGCTGGCACGCGTACATTCCGCGCTCCGTAGAACTTGAAAAGCGTTCGAATTCGCTAGCTAAGTACCTCCGCGAGCGGCAAAGTCACCACCTCGGCGAGCGTCACTGGCACCGCATTACCTATCTGTCGCATACAATTGCACCATGAACCGTCGAATGCCCAGTCGTCGGGGAAGGCTTGGAGACGGGCACATTCACGCACCGAGAAGTAGCGTACAGTCTCATCATCCAAACGAATTGCGTTTTCGCCACCCGACACGCCGTGGTGCCCTGCCTTAATCGTCTTTGAAGGCTCGTCCATGTGGCTTCCTTCATGTCCCTTATACGTCCGCGCTCCGGGATTGAGGAAATGATTTGCTACTTTGCGTGACGTTTTACCGAGGGCGATCTTCGGCAGGTCCGCAATGGCGTCCCGAACCGTTTGCCACGGCTTCAAAAGCTGACATGGGTCAGATCGAAGCAAGATTCGCGAAACGGATTCCGGGACTTCTGGTCGGCGACTCTTTGCGATACCGTGTCGTTCCCAATACGTTCCCGTAGTCCATTGATCAAACCAGAGTGCTTCCCGCGAATGCGTCTGGACTGGAAAGCTGTATTCGATACTTAGGTCGGCGCGTACTCCAACCACAAATACTCGTTCCCTGCGCTGAGCGACGCCGAAGTTTGCAGCGTTCAAGACTTGCCAAATCACATTGTATTTAATACCGGTGAACTTTCCGCTTGTATAAAGGCGCTCCAGGCGCGCCCTGTGTTCAGTCCATCTCTCGCCTTTCTTGCGTGAGACTTGCGGAAAGCGAAGCTGGTGAATGACATAGCTAAAGTAATCGACGAATGAACGGTGAAGTAAACCCTTAACGTTCTCGATCAGGAAGGTTTTAGGTTGGCACTCGCGCACTGCGCGGATGAAATGTGGCAGCATGTCGCGCGCGTCGGAACGGCCATCGCGCTTTCCCCCTTGGGAGAACGGCTGGCACGGTGGGCCACCGCTCAACAAATCAATCTCCGCGTATTTTGAGAAGTCAAAGTCGCCTACGTCCTCTTCGAGGATTTCCCAATCACGAACGTGAGCAACGCTATTGCGCTTGTTGGAACGCAGGGTTTCGCAAGATCGATTGTCCGAATCAAGGACTGCGAGGGAGTGGAATCCTGCGCGAGCTGCGCCGAGTGCCAAGCCACCCGCGCCGACAAAGAGCTCAAGCGAGCGCAGCCGATTAGAAAACTCCGTCCCGCTGGGTACTTTTTTTAGTCCTACTAGATCGGACGTATGCACAGGGCTGTCTTTGGTCCTTCCTCGCATAGTCGCTCTCGGACTTCTATGCGTGGGCAAGCCGCTTCAGAGTTGGCAGTTCCTTGATGGACTTCCCCGCCTTTTTCTGCGCGACTCGCAATTCATATAGACTTTGCAGGTTGAGCCAAAACTCGGCGGACATTCCGAAAAAGTGAGCGAGGCGCAGGGCTGTATCACCGGTGATGGCACGCCGTCCGTTTAGAATCTCGGTCACACGATTGGTTGGGACATCGAGTTGGCGCGCGAGTTCGGCGGCGCTCATGTTCAGTTCTCGTAGTTCGTGGGCGAGATGCTCGCCCGGGTGGATAGCGATAAGTGCCATAATATTTCCTCTAATGGTAATCGATGATCTCCACGTTTGACGGACCGGACGCTCCCTCGTGCCATTCAAAACAAAGTCGCCACTGGTCATTAATCCGGATACTGTATTGACCCTTTCGGTCGCCCTTCAACGCTTCAAAGCGATTGCCGGGCAATACCGCAAGGTCTCTGATGGCGACAGCCGCCTCCAGTCGGTCCATCTTCAGGCGAGCGGCGCGTTCAATTCCGGAAAACTCCTTTACCCGTTCTCCGGTAGCGAAGTCTTTCGTCCGCTTGCCCCGGTAACTGAGGATCATGGCCGAGCATAATTGGCATTATGCGTTACGTCAAGCATAATTAGTGCACACGCATCGCCCCGGCTAGGGCGGCAACGGCGTTTTGTTTGAAGTTTATGGACCCTTCCCAACTTATAATTGTCTACACTGGTAGCGCGTTGATGTTGGACTTTGTTCGCCTATGCGTAAACATAACAACTCCTGGTTAGCCCGCTCTATGTCGAGGTCTCGGTGCTAGGTGGAAAGTTGGGTCTCACAAAGATCGGCATCCTCACCATTACCGATGAGGAATTCGCTGCCGCGCAACGTATTTTCAATGTGCAGCACAACATTCCGGGTTCGCCGTATTTCGTACCCCCTGGAGCGAAACCAGAACAGTACGAGATTGTCATCCGCCAAGCGGCGGACCGGACGAATACTCCGGCCTCAAGAGCCACCAAAGCCCTGATCGAGGATCTACGTCCGGCTTTCATCTTCTTGGTTGGGACCGCGGGTGGCGTGCTAAAGGATCAAATTGCGGAAACAGGCCGCGACGGTACTCGCCTTGGAGATGTAATAGCGGCGGACTTCATTGACTATACCGAATTCATAAAGATGCGCGGTCGCCGAAATCTAGAACGAAAAGTGCCTCACGATCATCCATCTCTCTATCTTCGGGAGAGTTTTGCGGGGCCCCTGCGTCGAGCAACTGAGTGGCATCCATGGATCGGTGTGGACAGGCCCGACGGAGGCGCTACGCCAAACGTGATAATCGGGAACATTGCTGCGGGAGAAAAAATCCTTTCTTCTCCAACCAATACTTATCAAAAGTATGTTGTGGCAAAATTCGACAAGGCGCTTGCGTTCGAAACAGAGTCGTTCGGCGTCGCACACCAAGTATTCTGCGCACGTTGTTCTGTTCACTATAATCCTCAATTTCTCGTGATACGCGGAATTTCGGATTTCGTAAATGCTTTGGAAAGCGATCAGATTCGGCAGGATTGGACTCCATATGCTGCGAGCGCAGCTTTGGCTTTCACTCGATGTGTTGTTGAAAAGCTTTTGGTTAATTTTCCGGTTTACTGTGAACCTTCGGTCGACAAACAAGATGAGAGCTTGTTAGCTCGAGTCGTCTCGAACCTCCGTAAGTATTTGAAGGGTGAATAGGAAGGCCCAAACTGCGATGCGATTTGCGTCTAAGCAACGAACCAAATTGCAGCAGGCTGTATACGATTATCTTGACGGTTCTCCAGAGCTAGAACCCTCTCCCGAGTTCGATTTTGTGATTGGGTGGTGTGAGAACTATGAGGCACTCTTTCAAAATAAATATTCAGAAAGAACTTCCATAGATGCCATAGCCAAAAAGTCCGTGGCAATTGGTCGAGTCCTCATATCCGGGCGAGGCGGCGCAGCAAAAACCGTTATCATCCGTCGCCTGGCCAGGAAAGCTCTCAAATCGGACGATCTAGCGGTAGTCCTGGATTTAAGAAAATGGACCTCACAGCACTATGAGCAATGGAAAATCCTAAGCAGCACTGTCGAGCGTATGGATTACCTCTTTTCAAGTCTGGGATTTCCGCAATTCTCCGTAATGCAGTTAGACGCTCTGCCTCCGAGCGTGGCGCGCATTGTTTTCATTGACGGATTGAACGAGGTAACGCAGAACATGGGACAGGACATAATCAGCACCGTCGATGACTATGCTCCTTATGCGATTCACACCGGTATCATCGTTGCTGACAGGATGGTGCGTAGAACTTTTATTGACTCGCAAAGATGGGCGCTCTCGACGGTTCTTCCCTTGCAGCCGCAGGAGGTTAGACAGCAGCTAAAGAACAAATTCGGGAACTCCAGTTCCTACGATGAGGCTGATTCTTCAACGCGCGAACTCCTTTCCAGCCCCTATTTCCTAAACTCTTTATTAAAGGACAATATACCAGCAGCTCATACGAGCTCGGAGAGTATTCACCGCTATTTCATTAATCACGCAAGCTTGTCCGATATTGAGATTGATGAGCTTTCAGTCGCAGCTTATCGTGCGTACGAACGATCTAGGTCGAGAACCTTTTCTCTCGATTCATTCCGTCAAGACGCGGGAATTCAAATCACCAAAAAGCTTATTGATACCAACACGCTTATAGTCACTGGTGATTCGGCTTCGTTCGACCATCATTTAAAGCACGATTTTCTGGCGGCCCGATATGTAGTCTCTCACCAGGAAATATGGTCGCCCGATGTACTCGGTATTCTCACGTTTGACGCGAGTTCCTTCGATTCTCTTTTCATGGCTCTTCAACAAACTTCCACCACAGAGATTGCAGATCGTTTTGTTCGTAGAATTTATGATTGGAACCCATATGGTGCGGCTTATGCGCTCACAGAAGGAGGTTCGCAGGGTCGAACACTTGTAAGCCCACAGATGGAGATGGTCATTATCACGATGCTCGCGGAACGCCAATGGGATCTGCTGAAGTCCACTCAGACTAAAGCAAAAGATGCCCTAAGTCTTTTCCCTCCGGACAAAGTCTGGAGTTTCATCTCCGCCGATGGAATTGAGAATCTGTTCCAAATAGTGCAGAAGATCGAAAGCCCCTGGCGCTGGTTTGACGAATGGAAATCGCTCTTCACTCTATCAAGCAAACGGAACCAAGAAGCTCCCGATTTGCGGCTACTGAGGGAAGACGATTCGCTCCTCGGATGGACGTTTGCGAACGTTTTGAAGCGCCTACCTCTTTCCGATGAATTACAAGGATCTCTTCGCGCGATGATTGGCGACGCGAATCGGACGGTTCGCTGGAGGATTGTCCATGTCTTAGGCTCCTTCCCGAACGAGCCAAATGCGGCGTTGCTGTTCTCGCGGCTCGAGAATGATGACTACCATTGGGTGCGTTACGGGGCCACTCGCTCCCTTGTTGAAATGGCGGCTATCGGCTCAAAGGATATTCGAGATATTGTATTTGCCGGGTTTCGAAAACATGCCGCAAAACTATTAGAAGACAAGAAGAGCATGCAGGAATTCGAAGCGGCAATTTTTATCGACAAGAAGAGAGCACCTGAATACTGGGCGGCAATGCTGGCGCCAATTATCGAAACGTTCTACAACATGGAAACCACGTACGAGAGACGCGAACAATGGAGGCAGCTTGCATATCGTCTCAAGGGTGAATATGGATTCTGAGCTAGCTAAATCCGCTACGGACGATACAGACGCGGTCTTGCAAAGGCTGGCCGGAGCCGCATGGCGGATTCGCGAGAACGCGTACGTTCTGGGCAAGACTAAGGTCGGATGCGCCATTCTTTCGAGTGACGGGCGAATTTTCGAAGGATGCAACGTAGAACACCGCTTTCGGTGCCATGATATTCACGCAGAGGTAAATGCAATTTCCTCAATGGTTGCTGCGGGAGGAAATCGCCTTCTAATGGTTCTGATTGCTGCGGAACGAGACAGATTTACGCCATGTGGCGGCTGTATGGATTGGATAATGCAGTTTGGCTCGGACAGCACAATCATTGCGTTTCAGGCCAGTAGAAACGGACCCATTCAACAATACACTGCGGGTCAGCTGATGCCGTTTTATCCCGGTTAGCTGCCGGCGAATCCTGCGTTCAGCTCATGGGTGAGGCGCCGCTCCTGCCACTAAGCCATCGCGATACTCAAGAGTTTTTGGAAGCGAGCCGACTTAGTGATGCAGACCGTTGCCGGCTGACAGCCAGAACGGTTCGCGAAGGCGCGAGCTCATGGTACCACCCTTGAGGCTCTTATTGCCGCCTTTTGCCCTCACGGAACCGCTAAGTAATTCTCAGCAAATGGGATGGTTGTTAGGGCGGTGGGGATCGAACCCAGCACCCAATTCTAATTCTGTCATTCACGGCGTTCTCTTAGATTCGTCAAATTGAAATGCGGACAATGGTTGCGGCGGTTTGAGTCCCTGACACTAATCATGGGCTCGGTCGATGAAACGCAGCTTGACCTTTGCCCCGCAACAGCAGAAGTCTTTGACATTCGAGTATCAGGTGGTTTGTGGGTTTGGGTACCTGACTTAACCAACCGCCGTCGCACAACGGTTAGTAAACTAAGAAGTCCCAGGCCCTGTTGGCCGGAAACGATAATTTACGGCGGTTGAAAGCCTGTTTTCGGCAAAATCGGCCTTGTCCGAGAATAGTTAATCCCCAAGCTCTGTACGCGGTCGCGACTTTATTCGCATTGTTTGACGCCATTTTTATAGTTCTGACACTCAAATGGAGTTTTTAAATTGCCTCTGCGGTCCTCGTTTACGGTACAAGACAGCGTGATATTCTTCCGTCATTGTCCGCGGCTCATTCTACGGGAGGCACCTTGGCTTCAGCTCTCATTCGAGTCCCGCAGTCATGCAGCAAATCAAGGATGTGATTCGACCGTGAATTGGCTTCTCGAACTTTCTCTAAGACACACTCGTCCGATCTCACTTTAGGGTCCGACCTTGGGAGATTCCAGATAATGTTGCCTAAGTCTTTCCGATGGGCAACGATATCCTTGAATAGCTCCCGGATCTGAGGGTCGCGGAAATTTACGGCTAGGTTTTGCGCGAGGACTTTTGAGGCTACTCGCCAGTTTCTGCTCGTTTTCAGCCAATTTGCACGGTGTTCGTCAATTTCACCTGAGGCCCAATTCTCCGTGTAATAAGTTGCCAAAACGTCTTCGCCTGCGGCTAGTGTCAGGGATACTTCTTTGAACGTCGAGTCAATCAGAGCATATTTCTTGTCAAGCGCACGTTGTTGCGTCAAATATGACTGCTGATTCTTCCAGTCGCGCTGTTTCCAGAAGTACGTAAACCAGGACCCAACGAGCGTGGTAAGCATGAAGCCAAGCACAAGGAGTGTGGCTTGGTGCGCGAAGAACTTGGACCAAGTCGACTCCGCCGGGGGCGGTGGCAGCAATACCTTCCGGATTTCATCCTTGAAGATTTCTGCGTCTCGTATTTTCTCGCGCTCAGCATCGGAAAGGAACATATCTAGTGCTCCACTGAGCCCGCAGGCATAGAGATTTTCACGTCCTTCGTATCTTCCTTCCTCAGATCAACATTAACTTTCACTTCATGAAACCCAACTTTTTTGAAGGTAACAGCGTATCTACCGTGACCAACAGAAAACGAAAAGCTTCCATCGTCACTCGTAGCAGTCCGCTGATCGGGGCAGCAATCACAGTCGTGCGGACATTGAGAACAGACGCATTCCAAGCTTTCAAGAATTATTTCAACCCCGGGAACCACCGCGCCGCTGTTATCCGTTACGGTCCCAGAAAACACAGCTTGCTTCCGTTCTTGCCCGGACAAATTGCAGGCCCAACACAACAGTCCAATAGCAACGGTTATAAGCAACGACTTAATAATCGACATTCTGATCTCCCACACAGATTCAATTGACCAGCTATCTTTTCGATTCTGGCCGAGCAAAAAGCCACTGCAACACCCATCCCATCAGCAGCACCCCAACGCAAGCTAACGCCTTGGACATCAGTCCGTGATTGGTGATGGGCGCGAAGAGTGTGCCAACCGAATCGATTCCTATGATCCGGATGATTACGGCCGCCAAAAGCGAGGGGATTGCGACTGCGAAGAATACCGCCATGACCACTGCAATGAGACTTCTTCTTCGGATAAATATCCAAACGAGTTCTACGCAAAATCGAAAACCCAAAGTAAACGCTAGTAACTTGATGCCGAAGGATTGCGCGGAAGCGGAGGAGAACACTGCTGCGCCCAGAATAACGACGGCTTCAAAGAGCACTAGCAAACTGAACCAATAACGCATCAGCAAGCGCGCGGTGCTTTGGGGAGTGGCAGCCGCCACGATAGCCCATAGCACTCTTCCGGCGCGGGCGATGAAAGCGCCGGCCACAGTACCAGTTTGGCGCTCCTTCTCAATGCCCTGCAGCATTAGGCCAACAATGTTGGTGGCGCGAGAGACCGCCTGAAGCATGATCACCCGGTCCGGTTCCGGACTGGGAACTGTATTCGGCTTAACACCCATTTGCGCGAGAGCGTGCCGAAACGCCGCCACGAGGTCGGGTTGGATCCTGTTAGTCATGCTTGGGTGTCACCGACTGCTTTTGAATGCGTTCGGTCCACTCATCTACGATGGTCGCAGTCCGGTCGTCATCGAGAAATTCCGCGAGAATGCAGTCGGTAGCGAACTTGACAAGTTCATTGACGGAAAGTAAGCGAAGATCATCTTCCGATAAATTTAGGCGTACATCGTCCAGTGCGCAAGGCGATTCCTTTCGGTTTGGCAGGAGAGAACGGATGAGGCGTTCCGCGGCATCCAGGCGTCCCCAAAGAAGATCCAGTCTTCTCCAACGCGCATCGAGGAATGCGCCGAAGTGGGCAAGCCAGGGACCGCGCAATTTGCGCTCCGACTGTTTAGTTTCATCGAGTATATCGTGCGCGTCCTCAGGGCTGAAGCGAACGATCTCTATGCGATCGAGCTGACCTGTATCAGTTTCATATAGGATCGGAAACGTCGCGGCGTCATAAGCAGCGACGTGCTTCCGCAGCATATTCATATACGTGAATGCCGGGCTCGGAGCGCCGTTGCTTTTTGCAGAGAGGTCAACGTCCAGCACTGCGTCACGCTTGGCCTTGGCGACAATGTCCCTGACCTCTGCAGCAAGCTGTCCAATCAGCTCGTTCAATCGTCCCTTCAAGACTTGGCAGGCGCGCAGCATGTAAGGGTCGGCGTCTCCCACCACATTGGCGGCCACGCGCGGCGAAGGCCTGCACCTTTTATTGTTCGACTCTTTATCCGATGTACTGTCATGGCTATCCTTGTGGATGCCTAGGACGTAGTCGAGAATGTCGTCGCTCAGCTGCTCATCCCTTTTGTCGAGGGAAAGCTTCGTGATTGTCAGGGATCCGATTTGGCGCACTAGATCGGCGAGCGTAGGGCTGTTGCGCAATTCTTCGCGGGTGGCACGGCATAGTCGAAATGCACGGTCAATAATCGCCTTTATATCGAGAAGGTCATTTCTAAAATCATTTATCACATCTGCGGATACCTTGAAGCGTTCAGGGAGCAAAGACGGATTTTCATACACGCGATTCGCTTGCAACGCAAGAAAACAAGTACACCGCTCCAGATACCAGATATCGAAATCATTTAGGAACGTAGCCAATGAAGCCGGAATCTCGGATTGTTTCGCGGCCGGTTCCGCAGGGCACTGATTTTCCGACACTGCATCGATAACCTGGAAGTTCATTTCCCGCCAGGCGCGAACCAGACAGCGAATGGCAAAGAAGTAGGAACTCTCGAGATCGTGACCGGCGATAGCGGCGAGCAGCTCTGCAAACCGATCCGTCACGTCCACGACGCGCAACAGCAGATAGCTGCCGTAAATGATATTGCCCGGGCTATCGAGTATCTCCCGGATGGGGCGATCAAGCACGGGTATGCCGGGGTCCCCGCTGGTCGCCAGCGTTTTGGTAATAGCGCTAACGACGTCGTTAATTTTCCGTACCCGCCGGTTGCGCTCGTTGATGCGCAGTAGGTCGGCGCGAATCGGCTGAACATCAGGGAGTTTAAAAAGGGCATCGAGAGAGTTGTCGATGGCATTCACCGGCTTGTCCGACAGGCGCTCCGTTTCGGGATGTTCGGGCGCTGGATCGATATAAATGAGCACGCGTTTTGACGGGATGACGGAACTATGAAGCGAGATAGCATCAATCGCATAGTTGAACGGTTTGTTGTTGAGGTAGCCGCCATCGCCGAACGAGCGCTGCTCCACACATACTCCGCCGGTCGGATCGATCTGAGCAGTAGAGAAGAACTGTTCTTTCCACTCCTCGCGACACCGCCCTCCCTGGTTACGTTGCTTTAGCAGCTTTTGCATGGTGTCCATCCGCATGGGTTCAAAGGCGAAAGGAAACGAAGAAGTGCAACGAGCGGCAAAGGCAAGAAAAGGATTATTACACTTGCCAAAATCGTTCAGCTCCGGTGAGTCATCCAAGTCCTGATATGACCCGACTGAACCAGTGCTGGCACCGCTGCTGGCACCGCCCGTCGATGGCGGCGTCGGGTCTGTCTTGCCAGGACCGGCGGCATCCTCCGCACGCAGCGAGGCGGTTGGCGATGGCGACGCGCCGAGACCCTTGCGGCGGAAACGAAAGTTAAACGCGTGCCGATACTGGCGTTCATAGGTCAACAGGTCATAGCTGCGAAGGGGAACGATCGAACCCAGAATGTCGGTAGTGGTGATAAAAAGATCAATTTCTTCCACCATCGCCCGTGACGGGCCCGTCTGCGCATCCATGTCATCAAACGCGTCGAGAAGCTTGAAGTACATCCGCTCGCTGTTTAACAATGACTGGGGAGGGCTTTGGCGCCCAAGGCCTTGGATATCGCGGGTAGAACGCCCATCGTTGAGAAGTACGTCGATGTCGCCTTCTGTGACCCAGAGTCTTTGCAGTTCATCAATCGACGCGCCGTTCGCGAGAGCTTTTGCCAGGAAGATCCCGTTAATTCCACCGGCGGATGTCCCGGAGATAATATCAATGACAAACCGGACGGAGCTGTTGCTGTTGATTTCATGGGGATTCAGAAGCCGACGAGCTACTTCACGGTAAACCCTCTCGGTCCCGGAGAGGTTCGAGTACAGGAATTTTTGTTCGCTGCCTTTTGGATCCCATCCTTCGCGTCGGGTTGCTCTTACCAGATGAAGTAGCTCCTGAGCGATCCCATTCATGTAAACGGCAAGCGACACACCGCCGTACATGACAACGGCAAAACGAATTTCTTTCGTAACTGGCCCAGGATCAGTGTTTGCCATCGCTGTCCTCAGCGCCTCAGAATAGCTTTTTGAAATCGGCCCGCTCGCAGGGTGTTTCGTTTAGAGCAAAGCAACGCACCATTTGGTGGTGAGACTCCCAAATAAGAGGACCGGTGATAGAGTCCCAGGAATAGGTCGACCTGACGCGGCACGTAACTTGATTACCTCGCGAATCAGTGCACCATTTGGGCACATTCTGCGAGGCTGCTTTCATGCTTTCCAATACGCTGTCGTGGGTAAACTTTAATCCGTTCGCGAGATCCGCTGCCGTAGGAACCACAACTGCACTCATTACCGCTGTGGATCGGTGGAATTCCTTTCCTCCCGAGACTGGAAAGCTGAGTATCGAGCCCACGTAGGGGATCTCGAAAAGCGGTGGGATAATCGGAACATTACTCCGCGAACGTTCCAATGTCGCCGAAAACGACGAAATCTCAAATAGTTTGATCGATTCCAAACGGACTTTCGTGTTAACGGTCTGTTTCGCAACTCGAGACAGATTGTCGCTTTCGGATTTGCCGTTCGAATATCGTTTCGGATCGGCTTGGTCGCCCGTGGTCATCTGCAGATCGAGTTCCGCCGCAGAAGCGCCGCTCAGGCTGTGAGGAGTGATATCGATCTTGAATTCGCGACCGATCTGCGAGACAGCAGGCTTTACTGAATTCAAGGCTCCGATGATTACTGCCGCTTCGTTTGCGGTGAGATTGGTCTTAAGTACCCCAGGGATATTCGACTGTGCTTGGCCAACGGAATTAATCAAGTCATTAATTGCAGGCGGTTCAGTCGAGTCGAAAAAGTTTTGCGTGACGGCATCAACTGTTGTTTCCTTGCCGCTAACGGTTCTCACCGTGATAATGCCGTTATTGACGAATCGCGTGTCGTGGCCTTCCCAGAACCACAAGCCGTTTCTTCCTGACCCACACTTTCCCAAAGAGCACCCATTTAGGTCAGCAATATCCTCAAGCGGCTGCAGCGCCGCTGCCAGATCGCGGTTAAACGCAACGATTAGTGGGTTCAACTCGGAATTGAGTGTCTGAGCGCTCTGTGTCAGCTGAAAAGGGGAGAAATCATGTGGATACTCTTGGGACCATTTGTACTGGAACAAGAAATCAGCGAGCGCCGCACGCAGAAGGCGGGCCCTATTTTTGGCTCCGGTATCCTGCGGGAAAGCGGAACCGATCTCTTCGCGAAAACAGAAAAGAGGCAGAATGTCCGAGGAAAACCTTCCTTTCTCCAAACGGGCTCTTTCAGCCAGAATGTTGACCTTCCGCAGCACAAAAACATCTCGTTGATCGCACGCAAGTGGAACATTTTCCGGCATTTTTAAACACTGGTAGTTGCAACGCCTGAGTTCGTTCGCGAGGTCGCGGCCTTCAATCGAATTAATTTGCTCCTTGTTCTCCATCACATTTAAGGCGTCGATTATTTCTTTGGCCGGATCCTGGGACGAGATGACAGCTAGAAGCATGTCTGTCAGGCTAGGGCGTATAGGATTGAACAAAGACGAATATCCGAGGCAATAACGGTCGCGGGCGCAGATGTCACTCCGGGACTCACGGTCAGCTAGCCTGATGCTTTTGGGTGTCTTGCCCGAGTCTACCGACGTGGATTCGCCAATCGCATCTGATTGCGTCTCGTCAGCAACAAACTTCTGTGTCAAATAGTTTACAAATTCTCTGTCAAAGAACTTTCCGGCTGCTCCTAGCGGTCTGTTATCATCGGCCCTTTTCTGTAAATAAGCCCAAGTGCGATCGAGCGCTTTCTGTATTCCGTCGTTATATCGTCCGACTGCGGCCTGTAGTCGCTGGTTTCCGTCAATCAGAACCTTCGATTGCGAGGCGCTGGTCTGAAAACTAAAAGTATTGATGATCACTTCCGGGCGCGGAAAGTCCACAGCAGCCAGTACACGCTTCTTTTCGGCAATTTCGGCGTCGTCCCCGGGGTGATCATTCCCAAATACCAGCAAATCAGGGCTCAAAGTTGAAATTGACAAGCTAGCCGTGCTCGTAGCGCTACCGCCGTCCTTAGGATTCTTGGTAGATGTCGAATCGGCTGCCGTACAGTGGTTTGAGGCTGCATTGTCTTGCGAAGCAGCAGCTCCTGAATCTGTAGCGTCCGGGCTGCTTGTTTTCGTTGTTGGGCAAGTCGGGCTGTTTACGTTCTGGGTCGCGCTGCTATCCACCGTAACTGTAGTTACGGTCCCCGGAGCAGTAGGGCCTTGTCCCCCGGAACTCTTATCGGACTTCGACGGTTGCAGCACCTTCGCCGCGTCGGCTGCGCCGACGTAGTACAGACGTGTCACAGGGGCTGAAGAGACTAGCCTAGATCCCAGCGTGAGCACATCGGCTCTAAACTCTCGATACTCATTATCCGTAACGGAGCTTGCCCGGGATATTCGCAGGTGATCCTCCCCGGCAGGCTGCACTGTGATCCCTGGGTAATTGAGCGCCTTAGCTTTAGCGGCGATGTCGCCCAGCGCTTGCGAATGCGGAACAAATATTTCTTCACTCGTTGCTGGGGGGGTAGCCAGGTTGTCGATGTCCGCGCAAAGCCCATCCAGTTCTTGCTGATCCGAGCTGTTTAAGGTTCGTGTAGGTTTATAGATAATTAGAGTCCGAGAATCTCGAACTTTTACCGTAAACGGCTTTGGATTGCCAATCAGCTTGGCGATATCTTCTGCGTTATCGCCGTTGATACTACAGGTCTTCGCAAAATAACTGGCTGGTACGTTGGTACTCCCGGGAGACTGTGTTGCCGGTTTCTTCGGCTTTACGGCCGGTCCTTTCGGAGCTGGGATCGGTTTGTCGCCTGCTTGCACCTGTGCGTTCGCAGCACCTGCGGGGGTTTGCGCCTGGATCGTAACTGGACCTGTTGAGCTCACAGCGAAAAAAACGTTCACACTTAGGAGAATCAAAGAGAGCTTTCGCCTTACCGCAAGAACAGCAATGAATCGCCGCATAGTCCTGCACTCCCACTTGGTGGCATTCGGTGATCCACTCGTGTAAAACTTCGCGACCGGCAGGGGCGAGAATTTCATTAGTTTTGACTCCTATTCACGGTCCTTGTGAGGGTGCCTTGGCCAATGGAAGAAATCTGGAGAGAGAGTAATCATTTTATAAATGTTGTCAAGCATTATTGACAGGGTATGGCAGTAGCACTGCAATGGGGATTCAACTTGGGAAGCTCACATTTTGATTGTCTTCTACAGTTGGGTTGGTGGACGTGGTCGCATCACAATAGAAATTAGAAAGGGCGATAATAATGGCAGCAGTAAACCTAGCCACAGCGCAGGATGGCGTACGGATTGGGTTATCACAAAAGATGCGACTGAGCGAGACTCCAGGTCGGCCATAATTTTGTCGCACGCATCGATTACCGCATCCACGTCGTCGGAGATACCGACCTCGGTGCGATTTATATGAGCCAATGCTTTCATGAGTTGTGACTGCGCATTGTCGAGATCCGGATCTTGCAGATGAGCCCACTTCACGGCAGAATACGCTGACTGCACGGAAGCGCCAAAGTCCGCTAATGTCGAAATCTCCGGTATTTGTTGGGGCGATTTACTGGAGTTGTCTAAAGTCCGCTGGTACGACGGGATTTTGCCTCGGACATGAAAAGCGGATTCCTGCACCTTCTGGATCGTGCTTCTGTAACCATCCAGAAGCCTGCTTTGCCGTTGCCACGTCAACGTCAACAGTATTGTGTCTATGCTGAAGCCAAGGAGAATAAAGAAGGTCACGACAACCGCTTTTACGGTGAAAGGCCCAAAAACCTTAGTTGCCCAGCGGGATCGGTTTTCGTAATGAACCTGCAGTTCGTTCAAAATATCGCGCCGGCGTCGGAAAAAGGATCGAACGTCCGGCAGCGGCATGATGGAATCGAGGAACAGTCCTGGGAGCTTCGGATCGTTCGCTTGCACCCACAATTGCTCCGCGTCGTCTAAAATCTTGGAATACTGAGAAGCGACATATTCAAAAGCACCGCCGGGTGAGAGGTTTCGACTTAGAAACTCGGCTTTGCGTAGTTGCTCGCGTTGCTCATCAAGTATTCGGAGCACCATCTGAAAGCTGGTATGGCCCGAAGCGTTAGATTCGGACAGTCCACGGCTGGCCATGCCTTCTTCTCGCCGCAGAAGATCGCTAAGATTGTCAAGGATTGCTGAAACCTTGTCCGTGACCCGGCGCTCGCGCTCACTGTCGTATTGCCTCGACGCCCGCGACTGCATAGTTTCGATCAGTTTAGAAAGACGCTCCCCTTCCGCTTGTCGTCTCTGTTCGATCTCGTCGAACCTAGCCTGTAGCTGTTGGTACACCGCTTCCTGGGAGCGCACCGTCTGCTCCACTACAGCAGATTGGTTGGCACGCACGAAGCCTTCAAACTCTCGCAAAAAGCGATCTTCATCAAAGACGAGCACACAGTCGACAACCTTTCCCAATTCCTCGCGGACCTCCCCGCTAGAGTACCCAACGATAATGGTGGAGGTGCGAACTCCAGGAATTTGTTGGCGCGCGCTCTGCACCGCTTGTGCGATTGTTCGACTCTGTCGCACTTCATCTGGTAGTGTCCCGGAACCTGTAGAAAAGTGAATAGCGCATTTTGCCTGTGAAGTCATGAAATTCTTTTTTTAAGCAGCAGCTTTTTCTTTTCCTCCGATGTCGCGGTAGCCATTGATG
>Ga0185299_10003796_pt1 | contig 19279 bp, 17 predicted proteins | sample PaiPotPPA55metaG_FD_128002 | JGI IMG/M metagenome (GOLD analysis project Ga0185299, IMG submission 128002) | Iron sulfur acid spring bacterial and archeal communities from Banff, Canada, to study Microbial Dark Matter (Phase II) - Paint Pots PPA... ...
GCACGACCGACCGGTAACGACCAGGCGCCCCTCCACCGACTTCCACCAAAGGCGCCGCACGGGCACCGAATCGTGACGCCGAGCACGCCGGTACGCCGGCCTAGGAACCTGTGCGCCAGGACAAGGTCCCGCTAGCATCAAGATCGGCATCCAAGCCGCCGCACGACCGCCGGGCTCACCGGTTTCCCGGCCGATTCGTGGGAGCCGTGTGGGAACGCGCGTCCCGGACACGGCGGCATACGGCTGAGTACCGGATGGACAATTCGCCCCACAGAAGCGGGACAGATAGGTCCACAGTGGACGGGAGCCCATGACTTGACATGGGTGATAACGTCAAGCAGCTGACTTAGAGAAGGGCGCTTGGGACTGATCTTGCACTGCCGCTCTCAAACTGCCCTCACGCTGTTCACTGCGTGGGATTTCCTGGGGTTCACGCGAAGGCGCCAAGTCGGAGTGGATAGGCGGAAAGCCTGGTCGCACGGGGTGCGGCCAGACCCTCGGTTCTGTACGCCGTCCGGGAGGTGAACCCCGGACCCGCTGATTCGGGATCAGCTCGGCGGGGGCTTGATGTTCTTGCGGAACTTTGATGAGGATCTTCGAAAATGGCCAGCGCTGCTCACCGTGCACCGCGGTTTTCGCGCGAGGGAAGAGGATGGCCGTGACCGGGTCGCCACGTGGGCATCGGTTCATCCCCGAAATGCGCTGGCGCAGCGCCCGGATCGTCGTTAGCCTCGTCGCCGTGAAGAACCTCCGAGGAGTTGGGGTGCCCGGCAAGCACGCACGCGCTGACTCATAGACCTGTCACCGCGTGCTGCTCCGGAAGCGCAGCGCCATTCCTCGAAGGGCACAATCGTGTCTTGCTTCGTCTTGTCCTGCCTTATTTATCTGAGCACGGCGATGCCCGGTTCCACTCTGGGACTGTTGTGGCCGTCGATGCGCGTCAGCATCCACCAGCCCACCGGAGCACTCGGGGTCGTGCTCGTCGCCGGAGTCGCTGCTTCGGCCCTGTCCAGCGCCGCTACCGGGCGCTTGTCGGCCCGGATCTCGACAGGGCCGCTTCTAGTTCTCGGCACCCTGGCGATCAGTGTCGCATTGGCTCTGGAGTCCTTAGCACCCGCGCTGTGGATGATCGCCGTCGGCTCGGCGGTCTTCGGGCTGGGCTTCGGGACGATCGACACCGCGCTCAACGTGTACGCGGCCGGGCAATTCAGCGCCCGGAACATCACCTGGATGCACGCCGGTTACGGATTGGGCGCGACGCTCGGGCCGTTGCTCGCCACCGTACTGCTGACGGGCGGCTTCGGTTGGCGCGACGCCTTCGGATGCATGGCGGGCGTCATCGCGGTGGTGGGAGCCCTTCTCGCATTGACGCGCCGCTCGTGGGAGCGCCCCGCGCACTCGGGCCCGGCCCCCTCCCCCCAGCCGTCACCCTCGGCGGCTGCCGGTACGCCGCAGGCGCCACGCTGGCCGCGAGCCTTGGTGGCGGGGGTGGCGTTCATGGCCGTGGAAGACGGGATCGAGTCGGCCGCGGGCGTCTGGGGATATGTGTTCCTCACCGCCGGGCGCGGCCTACCGGAGACGGCGGCGGGTATCGCCGTCTCCGCGTACTGGGCGATGATGTTCATCGGTCGGATGCTGCTCGGTCCGCTAGCCGCCCGGCTCGGCCCCTCCCGGGTCTTGGCGGGAGCAGTCACCGCCGTGCCGCTGGGCGCGCTGCTGACCGCCCTGCCCGCCCCGGCGCCCGTCGCTGTCGCCGGGATGATGCTCTTGGGGCTTGCGACCGCGCCGGTCTTCCCGCTCCTCACGCTCACGGCCGGCAACCGCGTTCGCGCTGATACCGTCGCCACGGCAATCGGTCTACAGGTCGCGGCCTCCGCTATCGGAGGTGCCGTGCTGCCGGCGGGCGTCGGGCTGGTCATCGGAGCGTTCGGTGCGCAGGCAGTCGGCCCGTCACTTCTCGTGCTCGGCCTCGCCGCCTGTAGCGTCTACTGGCTGGCGCTGCACACCGCTCCTGATCACGACGCCGTCGCGATGCAACCCGCGGAACATGAGCGGTCGGCGAGGCTGACCAAGTCTCGCGGTGAGGAGATCAGCTGAGCAGGGCTGGCCATTGAGAGAGCAGCACCTGGGGATATTCAAGGAGCCTCATCACCTTGACTGTGCTGGTCGAAAACTCGGCCATCGGCTTGACCTGCGGCTTCACTGTGGACATGATCAGTGCCCATGCTCGTCTCGCTGACCTATCGGCTGCTGGTCACCGTGCTGTCCTGGCTGGCGCTGCTCGCCCGTCGGCCTTCAAGGACGCGGAGATACTCGCACTCCGGCACGAGGTGACGATCCTGCGCCGCGAGAACCCAAAGCCGACAATGACGTGGCCGGAGCGGGCCTTACTCGCCGCGCTCGCCCGCCTTCTGCCGAACGCGCTACGTGGTCACAGAATCGTGACGCCGGGCACGCTACTGCGCTGGCACAAGCGCCTGGTCGCGGCGAAGTGGCGCCAACCGAAGCCGCCGGGGCGCCCGCCAATCTCCGACGAACTCATAGCCTAATCCTGCGCCTGGCCAGGGAGAACCGCCGGTGGGGCGTCGTTCGGATCCAAGGCGAGCTACGCCGGCTCGGACATCGGGTCGCCGCCTCCACCATCCGCAGGATCCTGCGATCGCACCGGGTCCCGCCGCCCGCGCACCGGGACGACGCGTGGCACACGTTCCCTCGCACCCACGCGACGACCCTGCTCGCCACAGACTTCTTCCACGTCGACTGCGCCGTCACACTCACCCGGCTCTACATCGCGTTCGTCATCGAACTCGACACCCGCCGCGTACACCTGCTCGGGATCACCGAGCACCCCACCGCCGCCTGGGCCACCCAACTCGCCCGCGAACTGGCGTGGACCCTCGAAGACTCCGGGCACCGCTTCACCCACCTGGTCCGGGACCGCGACGCGAAGTTCACCGACGCCTTCGACGCCGTGTTTAGTGCGATCGGCATCGAGATCGTCAAGACCGCACCACAGACCCCGCGGATGAACGCGTACGCGGAGCGCTTCGTGCGCACCGTACGCGACGAGTGCACCGACCGCATGCTCATCGCCAGCCCACGCCACCTGCGCCGCATCCTGGAGGAGTTCATCGAGCACTACAGGTGTCCACACCAACGGGGACAGCCCACAGCACGGCCGGTTTCACTGCCTGGTGTGGGGGTCGGTGAAGCGGGTGCTTCGCCGACCCCCACACCAGGGGCCTTTCGCGGGTTCTGCTGCACTGCGGCTGTGAAGAGCTGCAACTTACGCTGGTCGGCGCCGCGTCGCTGGCGGACCAGGTGCCTTGGAATCCGATGTTCGTGTATGAGGTGCCTGCGGTGATCGAGCCGTCGTAGCTGACGTTGGTCAGGGTGACGGACTTGCCGGTCTGGGTGTAGTTCGCTCCCCAGGCGCTGGTGATCTGCTGGTCGCCGGGCCAGCTGAAGGTGACTGTCCAAGTGGACAGGGCCTGGCTGCCGGCGGTGACGGTCAGGTTGTCTGTGAAGCCGCCGGTCCACGAGCTCTGCGTGGACAGGGCCGCGGTGCAGCCGCTGTTGCCCGGCGTCGGGGTGGTAGTTGGCGGGGTTGTGGTGGGGGGCGTGGTTGTCGGCGGAGTTGTGCTGGGAGGTGCCGTGGTCGGTGGTGCGGACGAGCCGGTGGTCGGCGGGCTGCCTGCGCCGCCGAGCGGGAACTGGATGGCCTCGAGTGCGGACTGCTTGGCGGCCAGGGCGGGGGTCGGGTCGTAGTTGTTGTCCAGCAGCCCGTAGGAGTCCTCGCCGTTCAGCGCCCAGTACGTCCAGCTCAGGTTGTTGGTCTGGATGTACGAGATCAGACTGGAGAACCACTGGCCTTGGGAACCTGGGGTGGAATCGGACACGTCGGCGGCGGCGTCGCCTGTGCCGAACTCGCCCACCCACAGCGGGGCGATGCCCTGCTGCGGGATGTAGCCCCAGTACTGGTTCCAGACCGCGTCGAGGCTGGCCGGGGTGGTCGACGAGTTGAACCAGGTCTGCTGGAACTCGTCCGGCCCGTAGTCGTGGGCCGAGTACACGACCTGTCCCGGGGAGCTCAGCACGACCGGGTATTGCGCCACCCCCTGCAGGTCCCCGCCCCACCAGGTCGAGTCGTAGCCGGTGGCCGACGCCGTGTCCGGGTACTCCCCGATGCCCTCGCAGAAGATCAGGGCGCCGGGGTCGATGCCCAGGATGGCGTCACCGGCCGCCTCGTACGCCAGGCGCACATCGGTGGTCGGGTCGCCAGTGCCCCAGGTGGCGCCCTCGGCGTAGGTGTCGCCAGACGGGGTGTGCGGCTCGTTGCGCAGGTCGAACCCGATCACGGTCGAGTTGCCGGCGAACATGGTCGCGATGGTCTTCCAGTCGTTGATCCAGTCCTGGTTGGTGTACGTGCTCGTATACCACAGCCCATTGGCTTCGGCGCTGTTGCCGTCCTCGGAGCGGTGGTTGTCCAGGATGACCTTCAGACCGTCCGTTCCGGCGTAGGCGACGATCTTCTGCAGGACCTGCAGGGAGTTCAGGCCGCTGAGGTCGGTGTTGATCGGGCCGGAGGAGTTGTAGTAGCTGATCGCGCTGGGAATGACCGGATCTTCGACCATCTGGTTGGAGAACGGGATGCGGATGGTGTTGTATCCCAGGTCTTTGATGTCGTCGATGATGCTGTGGTAATCCTGGTCGTACAGGCCGTGGGCCACCTCGTCGGTGGTCTCGAAGCCGTACCAGTTGATTCCGGCGATGCGGACCGGGTTGCCGTCGGTGTCCAGGATGGTGCTGCCGGAGGTGCTCCAGTAGCCTGCGCCGACCGTGGACGCGGCGTGTGCCGTGGTCGCGCCCGTGACGGCGATCGCCAACGTGGCGACCACGAGCGCGCAGGCGCCGACCGCGGCCACAGAGCGCCGGACGGCGGCCGACGCAAGAGGTTTCGCTTCGAGCATGGGTTTCCATCTACTTCCAGGTGCGCAGGTAATGGGCAGCAAACGCCCCACTCGGTGCAGTGAAGGCTCGGCACGGGGCCCGGTCAACCTCGCCAGGACGGTCCAGGACGGGCGCCGTTCCGGGGCAGGGTGGGCGCTTTCGGGGACTGCGCAGTTGGAGGCGCTCACGGAGGCGGTGCGGCGGCAAACCGGAGCAGGGCTCGGCGGCCGTACGTTCCTGAAAGTTTCAAACATGCACCTGTGATTCCGAAAATACCCTCGCGCTTACGCCCTATCACCGTAGGTGGTTTTTTCGGGCTTTGATCTCCTGTCCGGATGTGCAGCATGTCCACCTCACTGCAGAAAGCTCATGGCGTCGGGGTCTTTCCACTCGTAGGGGCAAGGCGGCGAGCCATCAGTGGCCCGGATCGGTCCGGCTCGAGGTTTCCTTGCCGGCGGACCGGTGATGCCCCGCAGTCGCACCCGCCCATCAGGCGAGCCGGCCCGGGGCGGGGAACTGCGCCATCGCCGCGCCGGATCTCCGCGACGATCGTCTCGGCGCTCGCGCGCCCGACCCCGGGATGGTCTCGAGCAACGCGATCTGGTGTTCCCAAGGGCGCATCGCGTCCTCGATACGCCGGGTGAGTGCATCGAGCAGAGTGGCGAGTTCGTCGAGCAGACCCAGGTGCTGACCGCACAGGAACGCGTGGTGCTCCCCGAAGCATTCGTGCAGCGCGTTGATCAGCTCGGGAATCCGGGCGCGCGAGCGCCCTTTGGCCAGCCTCGCGAGCACGCCCGAGTGGCGCTCGCCGCCTACCAGAGCGCCGATCATTGCTCGCCCCGACGCCCCGAGCAGGTCCGTCAGCACAGAGGAGATCTTGATCTGGGCGCCTTCGAGGGTTTTCTCCAGGCACTGGGCCGACCGGGTGCGCACGCCCAACGCCTACTGGATCCCCACATAGGCGCGCATCTGTTCGGCCAGCCGCTCGAGTTCGGCCGCCTCCGTCGCCGGCGAGGTGTTGTTGAGTCCGCTGTGTGCGGCCGTCGGGCTGCGCAGGAAGCGCCGCAGCACGGCCACGAGCAGCCCTTCCGGCAGCCTCTGCAACGCGGCGAACCCGCGAGGGACCGGCGGTGTCGGCATCGCGGCCAGGTTCTGGCGCATCAGGCGGAGCATGGCGCGGACCGCGTCCGGATCGTCGGCCAGCGCTACCGGGCCGCCCGCCGTGATCACCGCCTGCCCGAGCGGCACCGCGAACGCGGCGTGCGTCTTGAGCCAGGCATCCATCCGCGGCTCGGCCTTGGCGTTGATCCCGGCGGTGCGCAGCACCCGCGAGATCCGGTCAAGGCGCGGGGTGTCGCGGCCGTCGGGTTCGCCGATCGGCATCGGGAACCGGCGCGTGATGAAGCCGGCCGCGCGGTAGCGGACCACGTCGCCGTCCATCGTGCCGGCGGCCGTGGGGAAGCCGAGCAGCACCCGCTCGTGGCCGATCACCGCGCCCAGCGGCTGCGCGCCGGCCGCCCAGTTGAGCAGGAACAGCACGTCGCCTTCGATCCCGGCGAGCGACTCCAGCACAGCGTCCACCTGATGGGCGCGCACGAAGACGGCGATCAGGTCGTACCCGCCGGCCGGGTGCTCGACCACCGGCACCGGCACCCGCCTGACGTCCGGGCTGTCCGCCTCGGCGAGCTGCACGCCGTGCCGGCGCAGGGCGGCCAGGCGCTCGCCCCGGGCCAGGAGCGAGACGTCGTGCCCGGCCTCATGCAGGCGGGCGGCGAACAGGCTGCCGGTAACCCCGGCGCCGTACACGAGCAGTTTCATGGCAGTCCTCTTTCGCACGTTCGTTTCAGTCATACGTTCGTTTGATTCAAACGTAGGTATACTACGCACCCATGGCGCCATCCGACACCCGCACCCAGATCCTGGACGCAGCCGAACGCCTCTTCGCCGAGCGCGGCTTCCGCGGCACCTCGATCCGCGCCATCACCGACCTCGCCGGAGCGAACCTGGCCGCCGTCGGATACCACTTCGGCTCGAAGGCGCAGCTCCTGACCGCGGTCATCCGCCGCGTGATCGAGCCCATCATCGCCGCGCAGGGCGCCGGACTCGACCGACTGCTCGCCCAGACCCCGGACCCGTCGGCCGCCGAACTGGTGGCGGCATTCGCGGCGCCACTGTTCGACGAGATGCCGGCCGACGACGAGGGCGGCGCCCGCACGTCCCGGCTGATCTTGACCATCTACGGCGACCCGGCCGAGGAGATGCGCAACTGGACCGGCCCGGCCGAAGACGCGGTCCGCGACCGCTACCTGGCGGCCTTCGCGCGCGCGCAGCCCGACCTTCCCCCGCAGGAGCTGTGGTTCCGGATGCGCGGGATCCTCGCCGTGGTGGCCGTGGACCGCGCCAACTTCTACAACCAGCCCCCTTCGGCCGACCAGTGCCCGGCAGCGGGCAAGGCGGGCCGGGACTGGGCGATCACGTTCCTGGCGGCAGCCATGAGCGCGCCACCGACCGGGACCTGACAACCCGGGACAACCGCGCCCGCAACGCCGCGCCCCGCACGCGCGACGCACGGTGGACGATCGAGGGCTCGGGAAAGCTGACCGGGACCACGGCACGTCGATCTCGACCTCCGAAGCCACCGCGATGCCCCCCAGTGACCACTACCTTCAGGCCGAGCGACTCTCGTCCGACGCGGAACGCATGGCCGACAGCACGCCAACGACGACCTCCACACCTACCGGCGCAACCACCTCAACGCAGCGCAAGCCACGCAAACACGGGAGCGGAGATCGCGGCCACGTGCTCAAGGGCCTCCGCGACGTCGTCATCAAAGGCCTGCGCCCGCCAGCCGACGAGCCTGCCCCAGCCACGCCGGGTACCGCTGGCTGAGTCCTCGGCCCCCGGAGTCGACACGATTCTTCACCGCCTCAGACCGTATGCGGTGGCTGCAACCTCTGTTTCATTAAGCTGGCCGTGTGCAGTGGACAGTTTTGCGGGCTCGTACTTCGCAGGAGATCGGTGACGCCGTCGAGTCGGCCGTGCGGGACGGGCGGCTTTCAGCCGGAGAGCCGGTGCCATCGGTGCGGTCCCTCGCCGCCGACCTCTCGGTGAGCCCTGCGACGGTGGCGGCGGCATACCGAGATCTGCGTCTGCGCGGCGTCCTCGCGTCCGAACCGGGGCGGTTGACGCGGGTGGCACCACGACCGGTGCGAACCGCGCCGCGTGCTGTCGGGACCAGCCGAGCGGTCGGTCGCGACTGAGTCCGATGGCGTTCGTCCTGGCGAATCTGCTCGTGTATTTCGCCGGCTGGAGCACGGTGTTCTGGGTCTACACCTTCGGTGCCGTGGGTCTCGTCGTGTTCGCCCTGCACCAGTTTCGCCTTCCCGCGCGGCGACGCTCACACGTGGAGTGGCGCTCCGCACAGTGGATCGTGCCCTGGCTCGCCGGGTTGGCCGTGATCTCGTGGCAGGGCCGCTATGCCAGCACGCCGAGCACGGTGTTCGGTATTGCCCTCAACCCGCAGAACCACCTTCCGGACTGGTGGGATCTGGCCATTGTGGCGGCGTTCAGCAGCATCGTCTACGCCTGGGCCGTATCCGTGAGTCTGTCCTCGGCCAAGGTCCGAGCAGCCATCGCCGAGTTGGCCGCGGAAGCCGCCGTCGACTGATCGACCTCGCGCTCGTTCCAGCCCGCACGAGCGCCGATCGTGCCGACCCCGAAGGCACAGGTCGAGCCATATGGCGAGTTTTCGACCAGCACAGGCGCGATGTGGCCTCCGGTATCGGCGGGCGTAGGGATGCCGGCGGTATGGGTCAGGTCGTGCTGGTCAGAAGCGCAGGAGCACCTTGCTGGACCGGCCGGGGTCCGCCGCGACGTTGAAGGCGTCTGCGAGGTCGTTCAGGGCGAACTCGTGGCTGATGATGGCCTCGACGCCCGAGTCGGGGTCGGCGAGGAAGTGCAGTGACGCGGGTAGTTCGGCGCCCATGCGCAGGGAGCCGGTGACGGTCAGTTCGTTGGTCACGATCTGCGAGGCAGGCACTGTGAAATCGGCGAGTGGGAGTTGTCCGACGGCCACCACAGTGCCTCCTCGGCACGCCGCACGCAGCGCGGTGGCCAGGCCCGCGGGCGCGCCGGAGGACTCGAAGACGATGTCGGCCGGGGGGATCGGCGTGCCGTTGGACATCTGCTCGACCGTGAGGGTTCGGTCGGCCCCGATACGGGCGGCAACCTGGAGAGGGCGGGCGTGCAGGTCGGTGACGGTCACCGAGTCGGCGCCGCGGTGCCGGGCGATCGCGGCGACCAGCAGGCCGATGGGGCCGGCGCCCACTACGAGGACGTGCGCGCCGTGGAGGGGTGGCCCGTCGGCTTGTTCGGCGCGGGTGACCGCGTGCCAGGCTATTGCCGTCGGCTCGGCCAGGGCGGCCCGGCGCAGGTCCAAGCCGTCAGGGATCGGGACGAGCCGGTCGGTCGGGACGGTCATCCAGGTGGCGAATCCGCCATCGGTGTGCGGCCACTGCGCGGCGCTGCCCAGGTAGCGGCACTTGGGGCACAGGTGTTCCCGGCCGCCGCGGCACCACTGGCATACTCCGCAGGTCTGCGCCGGGTGTACGACGACGGCGGTGGACCCGGTTGGTCCCGAGCCGTCGACGGCGACCTGCGCGACCGTGCCGACGACTTCGTGGCCCAGGACCATCGGGGCACGCAGGACGGAGGCGCCGACCGCGCCGTGACGCCAGTAGTGGATGTCGGAGCCGCAGATGCCGCCGTATGCGATGCGCACAACGGCTTCGTGCGGTTGCGGTACGGCCAGTTCCAGCCGGTCCAGCCGAAGATCGCCGACGGCATGGACCCGGACCGCCTCGACGGTGCGCTCTGCTGTGAGTACAGCCCGGCCATGTGGAATCGACATGTCAGATGACCGCCGTCATTCCGCCGTCGACGAAGACGACCTGCCCGTTGACGAAGTCCGACGCGGCCGACGCCAGCCACACGGCGGGCCCGGCCAGGTCCTGCGGGGTTCCCCAGCGGCCGGCCGGCGTCCGGGACCGGATCCAGTCAACCATTTCAGGGTCCTGCTGTAGGGCGGCGTTCAGATCGGTGTCGATGTAGCCCGGCGCCAGCCCGTTGACCTGAATTCCGGCCGCGGCCCACTCGGCGCACATGACCTGCCCCAGGGCGCCGAGACCCGCCTTGGCCGCGGCGTAAGCGGATGTGGAACCGCGGACCAGCCTGTTCTGCACCGAGCAGATATTGATGATCTTGCCTCGGCCGCGGGTGATCATTCCGGGGGCAAGCTGCCGGGCGAGCAGGAAGCAGCTGGTGAGATTCGCTGACAGCACTTCCTGCCAGGCCTGCAGCGGGAAGTCGACCAAGGCCGACCGGTGTTGGATGCCGGCGTTGTTGACCAGGATGTCGATGCCGCCCAAGTCCTGCTCCAGCCGGGAAACGGCGGACAGCATGCTCTCGGCATCGGTGACGTCGAAGACCACGGAGTCCGCTGAGGCCTCGATACCGTCGTCGGCGAGCGTATTGCGCAGCTGATTCGCCGCGGCCTTGACGCCGTGTTCATCGCGGCCGTGTACGACGACGTGCGCGCCGGCGCGGGCCAGACCCTCGGCGATCCCGGCACCGATGCCCCGGGTGGAACCCGTGACCAACGCTCGTCGGCCGGACAGGTCGAACGGTGAAGTGCGGATACGCTCTTCCGAGACCACCGACGTCCTCACGCTTCGAATCCGAGTTCGACGCTCGCCAGGTCGACGAGTTCGCGGGCGATTCGCTCGGCCTGCGCGGCGGCCTGACCGACCTTGCCGCCGCCGGCCCGCTCGAGGGCCGCCAGAAGTTTGCGATGCAGCACCAGCGACGGCGGCGTCAGCTCGGTGATGGCTGTGCGCGACTCGTGCTGCCGGGCCTCCAAGGCGGCCACGACTACCTGCCCGAAGCGCGCGACCAGCTCGTTGCCGCATCCGATCAGGATCGTGTTGTGGAACACCTCATCGGCACGCAGGAATGCGCGCCGGTCCACGGTCCGGGCAGCGGCTTCCATCTCGTCGCAGGACTCACGCAGGGTCTCAAGCGCCGCGGCGTCCAGCCGGCCCGCCGCCAGTCGGGCCGCCAACGGCTCGATGCCGCTGCGCAGTTGCAGCAGGTCGTGCAGTTGCAGGTCGCTGTCCTTGCCTTCGGAGCGCCAGGCGATCACCTGAGTGTCCAGCAGGTTCCATTCGGCGCGGGGCAGCACGCGGGTGCCGACCTTGTGCCGTGCCTCGATCATGCCGAGGCTGGACAGGACGCGCAGGGCCTCACGGGTCACCGAGCGCGACACGTCCAGCTCTTCCTCGATCTTGTCCAGGTCGATGATCTCCCCTTCGGCGAGGTGACCGTCGACGATCGCAGCCCCGAGCTTGTTGACGACGCGAGTGTGAAGATCGCCGCGGCGCTGCATCTGCCCCCCTTGTGATCGGTTCCTGGTCCAGATACTAATCATAGTAATCCGAGGATTGGAAGCTTCGTGAAGGTAATTCAGATCGAGACGTTCCAGGTGGCGCCTCGCTGGTTGTTCGTCAAGGTGGACACCGATGAAGGAGTGACCGGGTGGGGCGAGGCCTCCCTGGAAGGGCACGGCGACGTCGTCCGCCAAGCGGTGGCGGCCCAGGCCGACTACCTGATCGGCCGGGACCCGGGGCGGATCGAAGACCATTGGCAGACGATGGCCAAGGGCGGATTTTACCGCGGCGGCCCGGTGCTGTCCTCCGCACTCGCGGGCTTGGACCAGGCGCTGTGGGACATCGCCGGCAAGACCCACGGCGTGCCTGTCTACCAGCTGCTAGGCGGACCGGTCCGCGACCGGGTCCGGGTCTACGGCTGGGTCGGGGGTGACGACCCGCACCAGGTCGGCGAGGCCGTCGCCGCCCAGGTCGAGGCGGGCCTGACCGCCGTGAAGATGAACGCCTCCGGTGCCGTGGGCCATCTGCCGCCCCAGGCGCAGACCGCCGCCATCCTGGAGCGGGCGGCGGCCGCCCGCGAAGTTCTGGGCCCCGACCGGGATGTGGCCATCGACTTCCACGGCCGCATCTCCGCTCCGGCCGCCCGCCGCCTGCTGCCGCTGCTCGAACCCTTCCATCCGCTGTTCGTCGAGGAACCGGTCCTGCCCGGCAACAACCACGCGGCCCTGGCCCGACTGGTCGCCGGCTCCAGCACGCCGATCGCCACCGGCGAACGGCTGTACTCCCGCTGGGACTTCCTCCCCGTCCTGCAAGCCGGGGTCGCGGTGGTGCAGCCGGATCTGTCGCACGCCTGCGGTATCTCCGAGGTGCGGCGGATCGCCGCCCTGGCCGAGACCTTCGACGCGGCTCTGGCCGCGCACTGCCCGCTGGGTCCGTTGGCCCTGGCGGCCTGTCTGCAGGTCGACTTCGCCACCCCCAACCTGCTGATCCAGGAGCAGTCCCTGGGCATCCACTACAACGAGCCGGGAGAAGACCTGCTGGACTACCTGCTGGACACCTCGGTGTTCGACTTCCACGACGGCCATATCCACCGCGGGAACGCTCCCGGCCTGGGCGTCGCCATCGACGAGGCCGCGGTGCGCCGCGCCGACGCGGTCAGCACCCCGTGGCGCACGCCGGTGTGGCGGCACGACGACGGCGCGTTCGCCGAGTGGTAGCGGCCACCCGCCCGGAACCCGCACCGAGGAGTTCTTCCCATGCCCCGAGATCAAGATCCCCCGTCGCGCGTGGTCTGCTTCGGAGAGACCATGGCCCAACTCGTCCCCGATGACGGGCTGCCCCTGAGCACCGCTGCCAGGTTCACCGTGCGGACCGCGGGCGCGGAGTCGAACGTCGCCCAGGCACTGGCCCAGCTCGGCGTCCCCGTGTCCTGGGTCAGCCGTCTGGGCGAAGACGCCCTGGGCCGGCGGATCACCCGAGACCTCGCCGCCACCGGCGTCGATGTCTCAGCCGTAGAGACGCGGCCACCGCGGCCGAGGTACGCCGGCTGATCGGCCGGCCGTCAACCCCCGTGGTCAAGGACGGAGCCCGCGCGGCCGTCGCCTTCGCCCGGGCCGATGAACCGGTCGTCGTGCCCACGCTGCCGATCGTCGTCCGGGAGCCCGTCGGAGCAGGAGACGCGTTCGCGGCCGGCTGGTTGTACGGAAGGCTCCACGATCTCCCGTGCACCGCCCGGCTTCGCCTCGGGCACCTCATGGCCGGGGCCGCCCTGACCTCCCTCGGCGACCACTTCACCATCCCCGACACCCCCGAACGCCTGCTGGCCGTGGCCTGCGCGTCGCACTGGGCAGGCGACTGAGCACTCTGACAGCGCGCCGCACCCGCGCCGGCGTCCCGGTCTTCGTAGCCCCTGGGGTCTTCCATTGCTGTGATTACTCTGATTATTATCTCCCACAGCAAGTTGCGTGACGGTTTCAGCCGCCGCATTCGGATGCCTGACACCGGCACAGTCACCACGCTTCGGAGGGGCCGGCGCGAGCCGCGCACCCCCGGAACACCACCCTTATCTGCGGCGATCGATGCACAGTAAGGCGCCACTCCCAGGCTCGAGATCCGACCTGAACAGGAGCCCCGCATGGGTTACAGAGTTCGTAAGCATGTACTGCCGGCCGTTCTCGTCGCAGCCGCGCTCACCATGAGCGCCTGCGGCACCAACTCGTCGGGAGCCTCCACCGGAAGTCCGGGCGGCACGTCGGCCGCCGGCAGCTCCGCCACCGTCGCGTTGCAGGGGTCGATCACGTTCAACGACGCCAAGCTCGCCGAGTTGCGAGACAAGATCAAGGCGGCGCTGGCGGGAAAGAACCTGTCGAAGGTCGACAACGCGATCGTGGTCAACGTCGTGTCGGCTTACTGGGACGCGGCGAAGACCGGCGCGGAGAAGGGCGCCGCCGAGCTCGGCGTCAAGTCGACGTTCCAGGAGCCCCCCACCGAGGACGTGACCCTGCAGCTGTCGATGATCAACACTCTGGTGTCCCAGGGCATCACGGGCTTTTCCGTCTCGGCGATCCAACCGTCGGCGATGGGCAGCGCGGTGACCGCGGCCGCGGCCCACGGGGTCAGCATCCTGCCGATCGACGGGCCGATGCAGCAGTACCAGAGTGACGCGCCGGTGTACCTGGGCACTCCGAACTACGCCGCCGGGCAGCAGGCCGGCCAGGTCATGGCCCGGATGCTGCCCAACGGCGGGGACGTGGCGCTGCTGACCGGTTCGCTGACCGCGACCAACGCCACCCAGCGCATCGCGGGCTTCGAGGACGCCATCAAGGGCACCAAGATCAAGGTGTTCCAGGTGTACAACGACAACGGCGACGCCGGCGTGGCGCTGCAGAACGCCTCGGCGGCGATGCAGGCGGACCCGAACCTGAAGGCCTTCTACACGGTGTGGTCTTACGACGGTCCGTCGGCCGGGCAGGCCGTGCAGAGCGCCGGCCAGGCCGGCAAGGTGCAGATCCTGGCCGACGACTCCGAGCCGAAGACGCTGCAGATGCTCAAGTCCGGCGTGATACAGGCCATGGTGCTGCAGCAGCCATATCAGCAGGGTTACATGGCCGAGTACATCCTGACCGCGATGAAGGTCCTGGGCAAGGCTGCGACGATGGCACTGCTCAAGCCCTACCTCGAGTCGGACGGCTACACCCTGTCCTCGGGCATCGGCGTGGTCACCGCAGCCAACCTCGCCGCCTACAACGCCAAGCTCGCCAGCTTCGGCCTCGCCTCGTCATGACGGCGGCCGACGTCGCCGCCGGCCCGGCGGTGCACCTGCGCCAGGTGACCAAGGCATACGGACAGGTGCGCGTCCTGGACGTGCCAGACCTGGTGCTGCGCCGCGGTGAGGTCGTGGCGCTCGTGGGCGAGAACGGTGCCGGCAAGTCCACGATGATGGGCGCCATCGCCGGTACGGTCGCCCCCACCACCGGGGTGGTCGACGTCGGCGGCAGGCAGGTCGCGGCCGGTCATCCGGCCGCGGCCGCCGCCGCGGGGGTGGCCATGGTCTCCCAGGAGTTCCCGTTGGTGGCCCAGCTGTCGGTCGCCGAGAACCTGCTCCTGGGGCGCACTCCCGAGGGCACCCGGCGCGGCGTCCTGGACCGCCGGGCCCTGCACCGCCAAGCCCAGGCCGCACTTGACGAGCTGGGCCTGGACATCTCGGCCGGCCAACGCCTTGACACGCTGTCGGTCGCCCAGCGCCAGCTCGTCGAGATCGCCAAGGCCTGGGCGCGCAGGCCGCTGGTGTGGATCCTCGACGAGCCCACCTCCGCCCTGGGGCCGGTGGAGGCCGCGATGGTCCTGGACCTGGCCCGACGCCTGGCCGATGACGGCGGCGCCGTCATCTTCGTCGGCCACCGCATGGACGAGGTCCTGGACGTGTCCGACCGCCTGATCGTGCTGCGCAACGGAGAGATCGTCGCCGACCTCTCCCGGGACCAGGCCAGCGAGGAGATCCTGGTGCGGGCCATGGTCGGCGCCGAGCTGGCCCGGACGCAGGACGAACTGCCCGCGGTCGCGACCACGTCCGTGCTGGCCGCGCGCGGCCTGACCGCCGACGGCCTCGGCCCGCTGGACTTGGACGTGAACGCCGGGGAGATCGTGGGTGTGGCCGGGCTGATGGGCTCCGGGCGCAGCCGCCTGCTGCACACCCTGTTCGGCGCTCAGCCGCGCACCGGCGGCACCGTCACGCTGGCCGGGACGCCGTTCCGCCCCCGCAGCCCCGCTCAGGCGATCGCGGCCGGCGTGACCCTGGTCGCCGAGGATCGCAAGGAACAGTCTCTGCTGCCGGCCGCGCCCATCCGCTGGAACCTGACCCTGACCGCGCTGCCCCGCCTGGCCCGCCGCGGCTATCTGCGTCCGGCGGCCGAACGCCGCGAGGCCGCCCGGCTGCTGTCGGTGGCCCGCGTGCGCTGCCGCTCCGCGGAGCAGCCGATCCGCGACCTGTCCGGCGGTAACCAGCAGCGGGCGATCTTCGGACGGGCGATGGCCACCAACCCCACCGTCCTGCTGCTGGACGAGCCCACCCGCGGCGTGGACGTCGGCGCCAAAGCCGAGATCTACCGGCTGATCAGCGACGCCGCCTCGGGAGGCTGCTCGGTCCTGGTCGCCTCCTCAGAACTGGAGGAACTGCTGCGGATCTGCCACCGCATCATCGTCATGGCCGGCGGCCGCGCGGTCGCGGACATCGCCCGGGCCGACTTCACCAAGGAACTGATCATGACCTGGGCGGCCGCGACCGCCCCGAGCAGCGGAAACCGGTAAGGAAGCCACGCCAGTGTCGACCAACACGAACAGCCCGGCCGAGGCGCTCGGCCGGACGCAGCGCCCCCAGCCCGGCCCCGGCTGGACCCGCAGGCTAGTCGAGACCCCCGAGATCGGAGTGATCATCGCCTGCATCGCGGTGTTCCTCGGGGTGTGGGCGGACAAGAACCGGTTCGCCGACCCGGGGAACCTCAGCGAGATGAGCCGCAACCTGGCCGAGTTCGGGATCCTGGCCCTGGGCGAGTCCCTGGTTATCCTGACCGGCGGCATCGACCTGTCGGTCGGCGCCCTGGCCGCGCTGTCCGGCGTGTTCAGCGCCTGGCTGTTCGTCCAGGCCGGCCTGCCGCTCGGCCTGTGCATCCTGCTCACCCTCCTGTTGTGCGCGGCGATCGGGACCCTGCACGGCCTGTTCGTCACCCGGCTGAACGTGCCCCCGTTCGTGATCACCCTGGTCACGTTCACCGCCGCCCGCGGTGCCGCCGAGGCGATAACCCACAGTGTGCCGATCTCCATCTCCGGGCAGGCGTTCATGGACCTGTCGCAGCAGACCGTTCTCGGGATACCGGTGCCGGCGCTGGTGTTCGTGGTGGTCGCGGTCGCTGCCTGGTTCTTCCTGGAGCGCATGTACCTGGGCCGGCAGACGTACGCGGTCGGCGGCAACGCCGAAGCGGCGCGGCTGGCCGGCGTCAACGTCGGCCGGCGGGTGGTGTGGACCTACGTCACCTCCGCCGTGCTGGCCGGCATCGTCGGCATCCTGATCGCCGGCCGGCTGGGGCTGGGAGACCCCTCGGTGGCCGACGGCTACGAACTCGACGCGATCGCCGCGGCCGTGATCGGCGGCGTCAGCCTGCTCGGGGGGCAGGGGCGCGTCATCGGCATCGTCGCGGGCAGCGTCCTGCTCGTCGTCATCAACGACGCGCTGATCGTGCTCAACGTCAGCCCCTACTACCAGCAGATCGTGCTGGGCGCGGTGCTCGGCGTCGCGATCACCGTCGACCGGGTGCGCGCCAAGCGCCTGGGCCGGACCCGCCGACTGGTCGGGGCCCGCGCCGGCCGAGCGACGCGGCCACCGGCCGAAGCAGCACCGGAAGACTCCGCCAGGTGAGCCACGTACGACAACCCACTGACAACATGAAGGACGTTCATGCCGTGAACACCGAGTCCCCCGTGCCCCCGGACAAGGTCGATCCCGCGAGCGTGCGGATCGTGCTGGTCGGCTGCGGAGCGATCGGCTGGGAGGTGGCCACCCGGGTCTACACACACCCGACCGGCGGCCGTTATCGCCTCGTGGCAGCCGTCGACCCGCACGCCGACCGGGCCGAGGCCGTCGGCGCCCTGCTGGGTATACCGGCCTTCGCCTCTCTCGCCGAGGTGGTGGCCGCCGGAGTCGAGTTCGACGCCGTCGACCAGCGCCTTCCGCACCACCTGCATGCCGACGCCGCCGTCGAAGCATTGACCGCCGGCTGGCACGTATTGGTGGAGAAGCCTCTGGCCACTTCCATGGCTGACGCCACGCGCATGGTCGCCGCCGCCGACAGCAGCGGCCTGGTGGCGGCCGTCGCAGAGAACTACCCGCATCTGTCGGCGGTCAAGGCCGCCCGCCACGCCATCGAGACCGGGCAGGCCGGTGCGATTCGGGCGCTGCGCACCACCCGTGCCTACACCCTGGGCGGCGTCTGGGTCCGCGACGGCTGGAGGACCGGCACCGGACCGTCCTCCGGGATCATGCTGGACCAGGGCACCCACCACACGTCCCTGCTGCGCCGGCTCGGCGGAGAGATCACAGCCGTGGCCGCCCAGCACAGCAGCGCGCCCGAGGACGCTGGAGACGGTCAGGTGGAAACCGTCCTGCTCACCGTCCGGTTCGCCTCCGGGCTCGTCGCGCACTCCCTGTACTCCTGGGGCGCCGCCGCCCTGGTCGACGAGGTCGAAGCCACGGTCTTCGGCTCGAAGTCCCGCATCGACGTGCGCGTCAGCTATGAGGCCGACCTCGGTCACGCCCACTGCTTCGACACGCAGACGCCGCAGGGTACTGCCATCAGCCCGCCGGAGAACTACTACGACAGCCACCGGCTCATGGTCGACGACTGGGTGGCGGCGATCACCGAGCAGCGGAGGCCGCTGGTGACCTTCGCCGACGCCGCGGCCGATCTCGCGGTCGTGCTCGCCGCGGCGGCCTCGCTGCAGAGCGGCGGCGAGTTCGTCGATGTCGCCGAGATCGTAAAGGGCTGAGCCGTGCGAATCATTGCGAGTCGCGTGGCCGGGAATCACCGCGCCGAACACGCCGAAGGGCCGTGCTGGGACCCGCGGCTGGAGAAGCTGCTGTGGGTCGACCAGTACGCCGGTCTCGTGCACCAGGCCGGCTTCGACGCCGATGCTCGCTCGCTCGAGGTCGAGCACAGCTTTCAGGTCGGTGCTCCTGTCGGGGCCGTGGCACCCTCGATCGGACCCGACGGCGGATGGATGCTGGCCGCCGACCACGGTTTCGCCCACCTCTCGTACGACGGCACGGTGACGTGGCTGGGGCAGCCCGAGGCCGACGCAGGCCGGCGAATGCGGATGAACGACGGCAAGGCCGATCCACGCGGCGCGCTGTGGGCAGGGAGCATGGCCTTCGACAAGCAGCCCGGCGCCGGCTCGCTGTACCGACTGGACCCCGACGGCACCATCACCGTGGCCCGGACGCGCACCACCATCTCCAACGGCCTGGCCTTCTCCCCCGACGGGAATTGGCTGTACTACATCGACACGCCCACCCAGCGCGTCGACCGCTTCCACGTCGCCGCCGACGACCGCCTGACCGATCAGGCCACGGTTGTCACCATCGACTCCTCCCTCGGCCACCCCGACGGCATGTGCATCGACGTCGAAGGCTGCCTGTGGGTCGCGCTCTGGGACGGCTCCGCGGTCCATCGCTACGCGCCAGCCGGCGAATTGCTGGCCATTGTCGAAGTCGACGCACCGCAGGTCTCCAGTTGCACCTTCGGCGGCCCCGACCTGAGCACCCTGTTCATCACCACCTCCGCCGAGAACATGACCGACGCCCAGCGGGTCCGCCACGAGCACTCCGGCAAGGTGTT
>Ga0185299_10003799_pt1 | contig 19261 bp, 15 predicted proteins | sample PaiPotPPA55metaG_FD_128002 | JGI IMG/M metagenome (GOLD analysis project Ga0185299, IMG submission 128002) | Iron sulfur acid spring bacterial and archeal communities from Banff, Canada, to study Microbial Dark Matter (Phase II) - Paint Pots PPA... ...
GGACCCCGGCACCTAATACCACAGCCTTATTGTAACCGATGTCTTGGCCACAACTGTTACCCATGTCTTGGCCAATGTGTAACCGATGTCTTGGCCATTTGTGTTACCCATGTGTTGGCACCGCACAATTGCAACGCCCCTCCGTCCGGGTGATGGTCGGCCAATCACCCTTCGACGCGCTTTCAGCTTGCTCAGGGCAGGCCTTTCACCTTTCGACGCGCTTTCAGCTTGCTCAGGGCAGGCCTTTCACCTTTCGACGCGCTTTCGGCTTGCTCAGGGCAGGCCTTTTACTTCTCACTTCTCAGCTTCCTCCAATAACGGTTACTTCGTATTGAAGTTTATCGGGGTCGGAACCGCGTAGAAGCCGCTCGAGTTAAAGGCCCAAAGAAAAGCGTAGTAAGCAACGCCGACGTCAGCAGGAATGGGCGGGAGACCCATTACCGTGAGCTGGTTACTTTTGGTCAGGTAAACCGTCGGAAACGGCTGACCTAAGCTGTCAAGATGGTAAACTCCAACAACATACCCCACTGCACCTTGGGACCGGTACCAACTGAACTCGGCGGTTGTGCCCTTAACTTTTACCTTAAAATCATAGGTCGCCCCGGGAAGTGATCCCGGCTGGCTAAGGCCGATCATTAGCTGTGCCGCAAGTCCTTGCCCCCAGATGGTCCCGTTGCCGGTGGTGTTGCTATAACCAAAGCCATTGAAGAAACCGGGATAGCTAGACCCAACCTGCCCATTCTGGCCTTGCATAATATCGTACAAATAGGCAAACGGGGTTCCCACACCGAAATCGGGGGTACCCACCGCGTAGAGTAGCGGGTTAAAGAATCCGATGTTGCCCAGTTTGAAGTAGCTGTAGGCTGCCTCGATCGTGCTAAGGTAACCCGCCCAGATCGGAGAGGAGACACTGGTACCGCCGATTTGCAACCAGCCTCCTTGATCTTTCACATAAACACCAACACCGGTTAGAGGGTCTCCTACAGCCGCCACATCCGGTACGTTCCGGTAAGTAGCAGATCCGCCGTTGGTAGTGACATAAGAAGTTCCGCCGACCGTCGTGTTTTGGAAATCGGGTAGTGACCAATACGAACTAACGCCACCACCGGTGGCGCCAAAGTTATCCGTTAACTCGTCCCAAGCGGTTTCGCTTAGCCAGCTTTGGCCCGGACCGGTGAACAGGGTGGTACCGCCAACGCCCGTAACCATTGGCTGCGAGGCTGGGTCCGATACATTGTAGGGGAAGTTATAACCATCCCCGTAAGCGCCGTTGTCCCCGGAGCTGGCAAACACCGTGATCCCTTCGGCCGCGCACTGTTGAAGTGCAGTGTTCTCAGCCGCCAAAGTGGAATTGCCCTGCAACCCCTCATCCTGCCCGTAAGAGATGCTCAGAATTTGTGCTTTAGCATCGCTAGCGACTTGGCTGATGGCGTCAACGATTGCCACGTTAAAGGCATCGTTGTGATAGTCATCGACATAAACCAGTACTTCCGAGACGTCCGGATTCATGCCCACAATCATGTCGATGTCGAGACAGGCTTCGACCTCGATGGCCGCCTCGTCAACTACGGGAGATTTATTTACTGAGATCGGGGTTTGTTTAACGTTGGGTAGATGGTTCGTGGTGAAGTATTTTTCGGTATCCTCGGGATGATAGTAGCCTTGCTCGAACACTGCCATAACCGTCTTGGTGCTGTACTTGCCATAATCCGGAATACTGTAGACAGTCCGAAGGTCCTTGGCGTCGTAGGTTCCGCCGGGCCCGGTCCCACCGGAATCGGCTCTCATCCTACCGTCGTTTATCTCCGGATTTTCACCGAGGGTTTTGGCGATTTTCGCCAACGGAGTGAGCTGTTTGCTCTCGGTCAGACCGAGGATACCTGAAATCTTGGACGAGATTTCGGCCGGGACAGCCGGCTTAACACTGGCCGAGTAGAATGTCTCCCCATTCGATGTGCGGTACGTGTTCAGTTGGGTCTTAAAGATCTTTTGCAGATGAGACACTTTGCCGCGTACGGTCAGATTGATTCGACCAACGGATTCCTGGGACACAGTCAACCCGTTGGCAGCGGCCCAATTTTTGATAGCGGTATAATCCGCTTCATTGCCACCGAATTTTTGGGCGAACTGTTCCGGAGATATGTATTGATGAAAAAGCGGATCACTCGGGGTAGAAACGTGCTTAATAAAAGCTGCCAAACCCGCGGGATCGGACGACGGTAATGCCAGTAGCACGCTAATCTCCTGACTCCCCTCAAGAGGCGCAACCAAAGTGGATTTATACACTAATGGCGACAGTTCGATGCTGGTCACCTCCGCAACCAGGGCATGGGAACCCAATAGGAGCAGAGCGGAAATAAGTAGTCCTCGCATATGAGTTTTTTGAAAAAGTTCGACTGTTACTTGGTCGAGAAGACCAGGTCTACGGTGGTTGACCCGCCTTGGTTCACGGCGCCGACGTTTACGTCGTACACCTGGTTTGATTCTAACCCCGTTACTACAAGGTTCGTTTTCTTGGTAACGAAGGTTTGGGCAACATCGCTGAGACGATAGAGAGTCCCATGTATCACCGTGACTAGATCTATCCAGACGGTGTATCCGGTGGCTCCCTGAGTCCGATCCCAGGTAATTGTAGCCGATGTTTTTGTCGGGGTTATCGTCAGACCGGTGATTTGGCTCGGAGGTGTTCCGGAGTTACCGGCGATTATTATCTGATAGGCAAGACCGCCGCCCCAGAGTGAACCCGTGCCGCAGCAATTGTTATAGACAGAGCCGGCATTATAGCCGGGTGATCCGTAGATTATGGCGTTGCCGTTGGAACCATCCAGGATTTGGTACAGCTCAGTATCTTGGTAAAAGAAGGGGTTCACAAAACCGATCTTGGTGTTACCGACATATCCTAACCCGGCATTTACAATGCTGAGGTAGCCAGCCCAAACTGGAGCGGATACACTGGTGCCGCCGATCTGTAACCAACCGCCGTTCGGCCGGGAATAAACTGCGACTCCGGTAATCGGATCTCCTACCGCAGCAACATCCGGTACGTTGCGATAGGTTGAAGAGCCGCCGTTCATAGAGACCCATTGGCCAGGTTGCCAAGACGGGATTGACCAATAGGAGCTGTATCCACCTCCGGTAGCACCGTCTCCCGCGCCGAGTCGATTCCAGGCTGACTCGGTTACATAGACTTGGCCCGGTCCGGTAGCCAAACTGGTACCGCCAACGCAAGTTATCAGCGGCTGCGAACCCGGGTCGGACACGTTGTAGGTAGCAGGAAAATTGTTGGTTCCAGTCCGGCCATAAGCGCCGTCATCTCCTGAACTCGCCAGGACCGTGATACCTTGGCTGGCTAACTGGGTTAATGCGGTGTTCTCAGCAATCATTTGAGCGGTACCCTGTTCCGACTCATCGAGCCCGTAAGAGATACTAAGAATTTGCGCTTTGTTATCCTGCGCTACTTGATCTAACGCGTCGATTAAGGCTACCCCAAAAGGGTCGTTGCCGTCCTCGTAAGCGATAACTTCTTTTACTTGCGGGTTAATCGCGATCACCATGTCGATATCCAGGACTGCTTCCAGCTCGACATTAAAATCGTATACGTAACCGTCGTAACCGTTTACCCCGACAAAGGTGACGGGCGGATGAGGTAAATTCATCCGTTTAAGATAGGTGTCCACGTCGTACTTAAAGAACCCACCCTGTTCAAACACGGCAACAGTTTGAGGGATAAGTCCACCGAAATGGGGGATTTGGTACGCGGTGCGTAGGTCAGCGGCGGAATAGGCGCCTCCAGGGCCAGTGCCACCGGTGTTATCCGTGCCTTCGTCCGGCCCCGCCGCATCTTCACCGAACGACTTGTAGACTTTAGCTAGGGGCGCGTATTGCACACTGTTGGTCAGCCCGACTACTCCGGTTACTTTGTCAGCGATAGCGTCCGGAATGGCTGGTTTGACACTCGCGGAATAGAATTCGTTGCCGTCTGATGAACGGTAGTTGTTGAGTTGCGTTCTGAACAGGGCTTGGAATTTCCCTACCGAACCGCGCACGGTCAGGGAAGTACGAGCACCGGCTTCGTGGGCGATGGTCAAGCCGTTAGCAAGTGCCCACTGCTTTATCGCGGCATAATCGCTAGCGCTCGCCCCGTATCGGGCAGCGAATTCTTCCGGGGTGATGTATTTCCGGTAAAGCGGATCTCTGGGGTTTGATACCCGCTGAACGAATTCAGCGGCACCGGCGCTGTCCCCTAACGGGAGCGACAGAATCACGCTGATTGGTTTTTCCGTATCGACGGCCGCAAGGTACGTCGATTTCCCAACCATCGGCGAAAGGTCGACGTTAGCGGCGCTGGCGGGTAAAGCGTTCGCGGCACCAAATAGGATTGAGATCAGTGCAGTGAGCGTTACATTTTTGGTTCGACGCCATTGGGCGTTTTCGGTTAAACCGACCGGAGCTGTCCGATCCTCCATTTTGAGTAAGCTTTCCATAGGGTTTTTCGAATGCCCGAGTGTCCTCAGCTGGAGGGAGAGATTTGGGTGGAAATCTCGTTGTTAACCTGAGTAGCCCGGGCGAAACCGTGTGCTTTATCATTGATCCGAATAGCGGGACAAGGTTTTTCCTTGTGAATCACCGAATAGCCGCAAAAAGGCGCAAAAAGCACAAAAGTGAAAGGCCTGCCCTGAGCAAGCTGAAAGCGCGTCGAAGGGTGATCCGACTTCCGCCGTCGTCCCTCACACCCAGAACTATGGCGGACAGGTCGCCCCATCTCCCCCTTCCGACTTCGCCCGATCTCCCCCTTTAGCTACGCGGACAAGTTAGCTGCGTCGGACAGGTTGGTGATTGGTGGACCATCACCCGGACGGAGGGGCGTTGCATTCCGCGCGCCACCTCCATCGCGTTTCGACGCCCGCAATCGTTCAACGCGAATACGTTTGGATAGATGCGACGCCCTGGGGAGCTGGAATCAGGTAGGCGCAAAGCGTTGGCGGACACGAATAGACGCGAGACCAATTACTCCATCTCTCCACTACTCCAGCACTCCTTCGCTATTTGTCATTCACCACCCTCAAATCCCTGATCATCCCTTTAACATTGACGATTGGCCATTGCCGCCTGGGCTTGGCCAGTTCCCGATCGTTCATGTCGACGACTTCGCCGCGAACTTACCGGCGGATTGGTATGAACACGGCGGAGTTGCCTTCCCGATGTATCGCCTTAAGCGATGTACTTGTTCTTAATGCGAATGTCTCTCCCGGCAAATGGGCCAGTCTCGTATTCGTATAAGAAAACCTCAACGTCGCTACGGTCGAACATTTTTGATACCTCACGAAAATCCTGATTTACTCGGATCAATCCGCTGAAAATCATCCCGTGCAGTTTGTCAATTTCTAGAGGGAGACCGTCGCAGTGTTTTTTTGACGACTCCAAATGCACCTGAAGCTTGTTCCTTAGATGTTCATCTTCGATCGCTTTCAATTGGAAAGAATGAATCTGCCCGGCAAGCGTTGGATCCTCGTTAATAACGCGTTCCAGATCCGCCGGATAGATTTTTGCACCATAGAAGGGGACGGTGGCATCGTTGCGCCCATAGACAAACAAAAGAGGTAGGAAACTATGCCTCGCCGCCAGGCTTGAGAGCGGAATGTCATGCTTTTTCAACACGCCAGACAGAGAACGCACGGAAAAGACACCGCCAGAATCGCGCAGGTTATAGCGGATCTTCGGCGCAGCACCCGATTGCCTGCCAATCGTGAATAGTAGTTCGTTGTCGCGGTTCGTCTCAATGGTGTAATCTAGAGGATTGTATTGAAAAATCATCGGCGGCGTCTCGCGGCCGAAGAGCTGTCTTGAGAGCGACTCGTTCTTCAAGCACAACCGCCGTAACGCGATGGTCAGCTCGGTTTCGACACCGATATTGATTTCTAGATCCGATGCTCCATATGACGAGATCACGCTGCGCGCAGATTTCCGAAGTTGCGTTCGCAACCCCTCCGAGAGCCCCTCACCTCCTACGATCAGATCAAATTGATACTTAGAAAGATCGAGCCGAGTCTCGTCAACAAATGCTCGAATAAACGGCGGATAACCGAAGATCAGATAATGATAGGCGGGACCGAAAAGTTCTAAGGTGTTTTCTAACTTCTTTTGGTCGGGACCGATCGATTTCAATATGCCCATCTCCACCAGAGACATGGAAATATTCATCCCAGTTGCCCAGGGTCCCAGGGCGAAACAATTTAAAAGAATACAGCCGCTGTCGCGATAGATTAACTGGTAGTTCAACTGCAGAATCCGTTTTACGTCCGCGCGTTCGGCAACACTCCGCACCCAGTTATTAGGCATACCAGTTGAGCCGGATGACTCATCGATCACAACGCCTGCCTTGGGGATAGCACCTCCGTAACAGCGTTGTTCGATGCTGTATTTTCTGACATAATTATCCTTGGTCATTTCCGGCAGCGCTTCGAGCCGCCAACGGCCGGTCTTTTTATGACCCATTTTACTGAGAAAGTCCTGATACGCAGGACAACTCCGGACGGCTTTTAGATAAGCGGCATGCGCCCCCATCCGTCCCACCCCAGTAAGGAACCATTGCACCTGGCTCAGGTGCATCACAGCATAGGTCCTCCCATCAATACTAAAGAGGCGCCGCAGTAACCAAAGAACCCAAAGAACGGTGCGTAAAACGAAACCGGAGCCCATAAACGCGGTTAACTAACCATCACCTCAGCTAGTGAACGCCGATAACTCTTTGGTGGCACCTCAGAATACCCGATTTTGAAAATGAGCCAGATATCTTTGATGTTAGTAGTCTCAGCCATCCATTTCGCTGCCGCCGGGTTTGTTACCAGATTGCCGTAGGGATGGATGAACAACCCGAGTTTCGCGGTTTCGAGCCAAAATCTGATGAGAAATCGTCCAGTCTTAAATGCACTGGCAGCGCGGAAGAACTCGCCTGCCAGGATTCCGATCGTTGGTACCAAGCCCAGCTGCCGCCGATACTGGCGCCTTAGCAAAGAGCTGATAACCGGAAACAGCAGGAGCCTGGGGATTCTAGCTGCCAGCCAGTAAGCCGTCCTTGAAGTGTTCATGCAGCGCCAGTCCAATCCGTCACGATGCCGTTTGGCGGCTCGATCGGTAAACCGAAACCAGGAAACAATCTCGTCATGGTAAGCGGGCGTATTCAAATCCTCGAAGAGCGCGTCCATGTTTTGCGCCAAGATATTTTCAATTTGTTCTGGGTCGGTGATCTGTTCGTACCGCTGTCCCCATCGAGTTGCCAACTCTGCCAAAGTCGTGCTGGCAGTCTCTCCGATCGGCGTCGGCGAGAAATCAATCCGAGAAGTGCGGCGTTTGAGGAAGAGCGATTCGGGATATGGGCTCTCCCGGGGTGGACACGAAGACAGCTGCAAACGCGCAAAAGGTAAAAGATCGTTTCTGGTATCGTGAAGCATTGTCTCGGCATACCACTGAGGCGGATGGCTCAGTTCGTATTCAAGACTAAATCCTCGTGGAGCCGCCAATAAGGCGATTGCTTCGATAAACATCCCCATTGCCGAGAGGATGAAACTGCCAGTGACGTCTTCCTTCGGGAGGGTTCTATTCCCATCGATGTAGAGCTCTGCTTCTCGCTCCGATACCAAGCGAATCCGCCAAGGTTGCACATTGTGCGGTGAAGGCGTTTGGGTCGCCGTTTCTAAAAGAGTCCCCCAAAGGTTAAATCGCTCCATTGAACCCGCCACGAGCGGGCTCTCCTTCGATCGATTCTTGGAAAATGAGCGTATCAAAAAGCCGGCCCTTCTAGTTACGGGGTAAAAGGCTGGTCGCAATCTCACATCACTTTGGGATCTACCTAATCAATAATTTTGCGTTGAATATCGATCTGGAGCGGCCATCAGGCTGCCTTTCTGAAGGGCGCCCGGTGCCTGCTATTGATCCCGAACCTGTTGAAAATTAGTGAGTTACGGCTTGACGTTGTCGAAGGGAGGCTGCTAGCTCGGTATATGCGAAGTTTACTATTGTCTGCGGCGCTAGGGGTGGCGTTAGCCAGCTCTGTGCGAGCTGGTGATTTCAAGCTGCCTGATGAGAATCCGGTCGCTACTTTCACTATCCCGGGTTCCTGGAAACCCGCTGAGTACGAAGATGGAGTCGAGGCTGCCTCGGATGATGGCTCGGTTTACATCGCGATTGAAGCTGCCGATCTCTCCAGCGAAGACGACATCTCAAGCGCGATGACGGCCTCGATTAATTATCTCGTCAAAAAAGGAGTCACGTTGGACGCCGACTCGGTCAAACAAACCAAAGGCAACATCAATGGCATGCCCGTCGTTCATGTCGTTTGGAAGGGTAAAGATTCCGAAGGTGCTTGCGACATCAGCCTCGCGATCGTCATCGTCACGGCTAAGAAAGGCCTTTTGCTAACCTATTGGGGGTCGCCGGAAGGCGCGAAAAAATACAGCAACGATCTGGAGGCGATCGCTCAGAGTATCAAACCGCTTTGAAGCGTGGCTCGACACCGTCCGCCTGTGTCGATCCCCGCCGACGCAGATCGGCCATCACAGGTAGTAGAAAAAACAAGTCCGCGAAGCGCCACCAATCACCAACCTGTCCGACGTAGCTAAAGGGGGAGATGGGGCGGAGTCGGATCACCAATCACCAATCACTAATCACTGACCACTGCGCGACAGGCCGGGAGACTCGCCGCCAAGAGGATCGATGATCTGCGCTCGAACCAAAGAATCGGGGAAAGTTATCGTAAGCTCGACCATGGCGCCTCTCGACCACTCGCGGTCAGATCCGCCGCCGTCGAAAAGGAGATTACCGACTGAATAGAATACGGGATGGCCGTGAATCAATTCGTGATCAAGAACGCGGTGTGGTCCCGTCCCGATGACAATGCTAGCTCCGGCATCGATCCACTCGGTCGCTTTTTCACGGCAAAGCGCCCGGCTAGCCTCAGCGTCCCAATGGCAAATGACGATACAAAACTCCCCGGCGCCAGACGCCTCGCTGATCTTTTCCTGAAGCAGGTCCGAATCCCAAGGGCAAATGCCGCTTTCAGTGGCGGTGGCAATCGGAGAACAAAAACTTGGATCTGCGCAACCGAACACAGCCACCTGAACTCGCTTACGCTCGAAGCGGGCAGGCCCGCAAGCAGTGCTCAGGTTGGAGCCGCCCCCGATGGGGATTATGCCGGCATTCCGCAATACTGAAATGGTTTGTTTAAAGCCACGCAGACCAAAGTCACCCGTGTGATTGTTAGCCACTAACATCCCGGAGAAACCGGCCTTAGCGATCAAAGGCGCCGCCTCAAGTGGAGCTCGGAAACAGTAAAGTTTAGTTTCAGGCGCAAGATTAGACGCGCAGAGACTGCATTCCAGGTTAGCAAAAGCTAGATCTGCCCGATGGTTAGCTCCAGTCCACGGCAGTAAAGGGTCTGCACCGGCTAGAATTTTAGGTTTAAGGGTTCTGCCCAGCATGACATCACCGCCGATCAACACCTGAATTGCCGGTTCCGGCCGCGGCACGCTAAGCACCGAAAAACGACGTCTGGTTTTGGTCAGCTTCGCCAGAGGCACAATCTCGGGGCGTCCCTCTAGTTGGTGAACCACCAGATCGTTCAATCCGAGCCAGCCCGGCCGGTCTTGACGCCAAAGCGCAGCCACATGGTTATCGAAAACAATGACAATACCGCTGTTAAGGTCATCTGATTGAACCCGGACTAATTGCTCAGGATTCGTAGCGGGTTGGTTAAGATCGACTTTCTCCCGAAGATTGAGCCGAGGGATCAGACGCTTAGCATCTGACCATGGGATCTGCCAACCACATTCGCGTAAACCGTAGATGATAAAATTGGCACAATCTGCGCCGAGCCCGACTTCGGGTCCGCTGGCTCCCAAACGGGTTAGGCTGCTCCCAAAAAAGATATACGGAAGGTTGAATTCGGAAGAGAGCGCTTGTTGAAACGGCGAAACGTCGTCGGCAACACTGGTAAGTCGAACCGTCTTGGAGACGAAGACGCCTGAGGTCGTTTTGATCTGGGCAAAGAGCTCGGCGGCGCCGTAGCCGGTTTTTGGATCAAAAGCGGCGAGCAGCGACGAGCCTTGCAAAACCGATTCGTCAGACAACAATGCCGGCTCCCGATAGATCCAAGGCGATGCATCGTCCGCAAATCCGAACTGTTCAGCGCTAACGTTGTAACTATCGGCCGTCGATCGGAGACAATACCAGTGGATACTCTTAGCATCCGGTGGAAGGGCTGCGGCCAAGCTGAAGCCGGCCAGCTCACCATGTCTAATGGTGAGAGAAGAAGGCACGGCCCGATTGTAAGCGCGGATCTCAGGCGCATCGGGGACCGCCCCAGTTAAGAATTGACGCCAACGGTCCGACTGATCCGTTACGTTGAGCCGATCCGCCTGATGAAATAAACAGTTTCGAGTGCTTTCACTCAGCTGCTCCAAGGAAAGTCTTGGAATGGCTTGGTTCGCCTGCCTTAACTGATTTGCTCGAATTGAGGTGTCGACGCCGGTCGTCGCGAATGGCTCGAATTCAATGTCCGCATTGGCAACTCGACAAGAATATTCCGCCGCTAAAGCCAACAACCGATCGGCTTGCCTGGCATCTCGAAGATACGGAGTCGAGACTGAAAAGGTAACCGCCGCGAGATTTTTGATGGTTAACACCAGAAGGAAGATTTCTTTGAACCGCGGCTCAAGGTCTGCATCCTGGGTATTCGCAAAAAAATCGAGATCGATTGAGACAACGATCGGTTGCTCCGGCTTATCCAAGGCGGATAGCTGGGCCTTAAGCCGGGTCAAATCAGTGACGCTGTAACTATGGGATAAATTCTTTTCCAGCCGGGGACAAACCTCCTCATGGCCGTCTAAGAAAAGGCGGCATTCATTTTCGAGATGAAAAATTTGGGCTGGCTGGAGGGTGTTAGGTGGCACCCAGATAACTTGCGCCAATGGGCGCGGCATCAACGGCTCGATCCAGTTGTAGCATTGGATCTTCCCGGATTCTCGCCAGCTCTGAAATAGGTCTTTTTTGGTCGGCAAGCCGTCCGCCGATCGTATTGCTGCCCGGATGGCATCGGAATTGAAGATCGCCGACGCATCGGAATGCGCATCGAATAGGAGGAACGTGTGCGGCCGATCCAGATCGAGGTGTTCAGCTAAGAAGTAAAATGAACCCGCGTGCGAGTCTTCAATGTAAATCGGTAGTTGCGAGGAGCTCGCGAAAGCCTGACTGAATCCGGCGCCGGCAATGGCGGCGACCACGCAGTAATGAAGTAAACGGCCCATCACCTCGCCGGATGGACCTCCGGCGCTTGGGTAAGATTACGAAAAAGTCGAATCTGGGTGATGCAAGTATCTTGATACTTGGTCCCGGGGTAAACCTCACGAATGGTTAAGCGGATGGTTCGAACCACGTCTTTGCTTTCAGGAAGCTTAATAGCGAATGGATCCATTTGATCGGGTAGTTCCACCGTGACCGGCTCGGCCCCGTTTACACTGAGATCAATCTTCTTGATCCGATTATTGGCCCGAAACAGAGCGTCTGACGTGGCTAACCCGTTGGTAATCTCGAGCGTGTCTAACAAAACCGGAACCGTAGCATTCAGCTCAAGCCATTCACCCTCTCCATTTCCCGCCGCTCCTTCTGCCCAGCAACTGTTTGGGTCCACCTCACCGCTCCATTTATTGACGTTATCCGGCTTGTACCGATCTCCCTTCAGGCTGGAGGAGGCGGTGACTTTAAAGTCGGTCAATTCAAATCGCCAGTGGTCACCCGTTGAGCTGTATCGGCCTCCTTGTACCTGGTCGGCGCCTTCGCCCTGTGCAGAGGGATAGGACTGGATTTCAGGAGAGGTTTCGATGGCGATATCGTCCGAGAAGGTTGGCTTGAAATCGACGAAATCCCAGGTCCAGGTATCTTTGGCGGAGCGTTGAAATCGTCCGGGTTTGCCACCGCGGATTTTTACCTGGTCCGGATTAACCGACTTTGCCCGAATCACGACATGACCGTGCTTGATAGGTCCAGCCCAGATCGCTGCTGTCGAGAAAAGATAAGTTAACGAGTTAGGGTAAATATGCTCATCGTCCGAAATGGTCTCCGTATATTTACCATACGGCGCCCGGTAACTAACTGTCAGCACCCGATGCTGCTTAGGAGCGAAGTCGAGCCGGAAGGTGTACCATTTGGGGATTCTGATATCCAGTTCCTCTTGAATTCCCTCGACCCTTGGCGCATCCCCTCCCTTTACACTGTAGGTTAGGGGTTTGTTGTCGGCCGCGATGACGAAATCTGTGAAGATTGCTGTTTTGGCAGAATCTTTTTCTTCAGCCATTTCGCTTGTTAGAGCGACACACGGAAAAGCGGCCAATGTCGTCGTTTGACTTCCCGGGTTAAAGAAGTCGTAGCGGACCCGAACAGTCGCCGTCTCGGCAAACAGGTCGATCTGCAGATCTTCTGTCTGCATCTCGATCTTTTGCAGATTCACCGGCGAAAACTTGTTGCGAGCGATTTCGCCAGAGGTCGGATTGCCCTGGATGTTCACGCCGGAGCCGTAGCCGCCGCCGTTAGCGAGGCAAAATGTAGACCAACCGACAAGAATCAGGATTGAGCAGACTTTCATAAAACCCCTTGTTTACTAAATCCGCTCGACTAGAACAACGTTAACTCGCTCAAAGCGAGTTAGCGTGGGGGTCGAAATGATAAAATCTTGAAGTTTCAGGCATTGCCGTCATGCTGGCGCGAGATTTATCGCTACGTGGAACCTCCCCCCTTACCCAACGTAAAGGGACATGCATCGAAACGGCGGTGGAAAAGTTTTGCCTGCTATGTTCCTCTGGCAACCATCGGCCTGCAGATAGCCTGGGGTATATTACTTTTTGCGGCTTTGATCTTCGCAGTCGGCGATACCCCCTACAGAAACAACCCAACGAATCAGCATTTATTCGAACTCATCGGGGCACTACCCGCGATGGCAGGAGCGCTTTTCGGTGTAGTCACGATGGTCTGTCGTTGGCCACAAAACCCGCTCGACTGGGTAGGTCTCATCGGGGGTACTCTGGTTTGTTCAGTTCTGGCTATCTGGCTCGGAGGTTTCTTGTAGCTTTATAAATGCAAGCCAATGACGATCGGAATATCTCACGCAAAGGGCGAGAGGGTGATTAGTGATTGGTAAGGGACGTTAGACGTCTCGTGGAGCGCGCCTCGCTTCCTCTGTGGCGCCGCAGAATCTAGAGAAAGAGATTGCGCCCTTTTTCGGTCGAGCACCGAAAAGCCCGGCTTAGATTTTGACGCGGCGCAAAAGCCTCCTAACGACCGCCTCCAAGCAACAGAGTAGTATCAGGAGCAGTATCAAGAACGGCGCCAGGACACATCCGCTGCATCCGCAACCGGGACGCCGCGGGGGCGAATATTCGACCCGGATTCGAGGACGTCTTCGGAAGCGTAATCCCATTGTCTAAAACCATAGTCCGATAATGGAAAGATCGAAAGCGAAGACCCCAGACTAATCTCACGCAAAGGCGCAAAGACGCAAAGAGGGAGTAGGCCAAGGTGAATAGCAGCGTTTTGCGAATAGAAAATCCCCGTGGAGCGTGCCTCGCTTGCGAGGCCGAGGAGTCCAAGGAGTTGCGAGGAGTACGGCCTGGGGAGTTGTGGAGTAATGGACCATTGGGTTGAAGCGGTGGTGGGGGCGCAAAGCGCCGAAAAGATCATAGTCCGCATCCGCGAGATTGAGCCTCCCTCTTCGCCAATCGACTCAACTGAGTCGTCGAACGTGCTACGACGCGACAAGTTACGAGGCCTAGGAAAGCAGAAATAGGCAGTTAACGGGATCAGGTCAATTCTTTGGGCAGAAGGCATCGGCCAAGGATTCAGCATAAATCTCTCAGTTGATCGGTGTTGCTTCAGACCTTAGCGTTCGGTTCATGGGCGACAAATCTCCAAAATCCAAAAACAAGCAAGCATCGCAGAAACAATCAAAGGCGGACGTTCAAAGCCAGAAAAAGAAAGAAGCCGTTAGCGCTAAACAGATTCCAAAGGCTAAAAAGTAGTCCACGCGCATCGGCGAGAGGGCGAAAGGGAGACGGGGCGAGTCGCTGGGCGGACTAGCCGAGAAGGCTCGGTCTGCTCTTAGGCCACATGATTGATTCCCGCTCAGCTTCCCTCAACTTTGCGGCTTGGGCGTACGATTTCCATCTTCAATCCTTCGCCGAACCGGTGAGCTTCTCGTAATAGGCAGCGGCATCGTCTAACTTTTCAAAGCTCGAAATTTGGTCAGCAGCCACCGGCCAGACAAATCGTTCGAAGCCGTGAAAGTCGATTGAATCCGCGGTCACAACCACGTATCTCGCTGCTAGATCGTTCAGTCGAAGTAAAAACACCGATTCAGACTGCCGCCTCACGGAATAGACTTTTCCGTCTACCACCACCGTGCGCCGGCACATTTCCACGCGCTCTGCCATTCCCGGACTATCGCCCCACTTTTCGTAGAGCGCATTCGAATCCTTGAACGGTGCGAGCGGAGGGGGCTGACCACCTTTTACGATTTGGTCCGAAGGCCTCAACGACCCTGGTTGAAATAGCTAGGGTCATAGCCCACTAGGCTCACGTCTTAGAGGGGCTGGGCAACACGCCCTTAACGACGTGACCCTGATCGCCCTGCTCATTCTATCTCCACAAATACGTTGATGCCGTGCTCGGCCCGGGTGAACCATTGGAATGCTTCTGTGAGACGTAACCTTCCCTCTCCCGTTTGCTCAATGGTGCCAGTAGATTTGCCGGCGTCGACGTTACCCGCCACATCGGTCTGAACGTAGCAGAAACGCAGGGATCTACCTGTAGAATCAAATTTTCCGATAAGGTAGCCGTCGACGATGGCTCCTCCCCGATAACGAGCCGACACTCGATCGTTGATTTGTTCGAAAGTGAGAATTGTTTCCGCGGATACAACGCTGCTTGCATCCGTGGAGATGGTACACATACGCCGGCCATTCAGGTTAAGCATAGTTATTAAAAGATGCAGCCAAGGAGTGCTAGCAGCAAGGGACCCGGGTTACTATGATTCTGTCGGTTCGGGACATCTTCGGCAGGCGCACGCTTTTTTACTTTCCGTCATGCCTGGCCTTCAATAGTATTGACATCAATATACAATCTGGCTGATACTTCCGGGGGCAGAGTTTCTCTCATGAAAAAGAGATCATCGGACCCAATTCATGTCTGGCTTGTGCTGATCAAAGCGTTCCATGCTATCAGCAAGCACGCTTTCGTCGGAATTCAGCGTGAAGGTTTGGGGGACTCAGATTTCCGGGTTTTGGAAGTGCTCCTGCACAAAGGCCCGCTCCCGGTCAATACGATCGGACCGAAAGTGAATCTAACTCCAGGATCGATTAGCGTGGCGGTTGACCGTCTCTATGCCAAGGGGCTAGTAAGCAGAGTCGAAAGCGCCGAGGATCGACGCATCCGGATCGTAGCTCTGACTCCGGCCGGCAAAAAGGTCATCATCCCTGTCTTTCAAAAGCACGTGACCGACATGAAAAAAGTCTTCGCTGCGCTCTCCCCGGACGAGTTGCAACAACTCGAAAGCATCTTAAAAACAGTAGGCCGGCACGCGGAAGCCCTTTCTGCCAGCCAAGGACCGGCGAAAGAATAACTCACCCGCTGTTTCGGTCGCTTTCGGAGATTTTTCGTCCTCGTCCTCGTCGTGGTCCTCGGTCCTCGACTGGGCGCTTGTTTAGCCCCAAGGTCGCTGGGGCTTGGTGAGATCAAATCGTGGGTCATTCAGGACACCCGGAAGAATGCAGTCTCGAGGACGAGGACGACGACGAAGGACGAGGACGATTTGGTTGCGGTCAAGACGAGCTAGACGGAGACCTCGATCTGTTTGAGCAGAGGGGCCAAAAACTCTTCTGACGAGACTTGACCCTGGACGACTCGCATGGTCCCGCCCGCGTGCACGAAGGTCACGTCCGTGATGCCAATGAAACCAAGGATGAGCCGAAGATAAGGGACTTCATAGTTGTAGGCTTCCATGCCGGAGGCTTTGTCGTAACTTCCTCCACTTGCAACCGCCACCAACACCTTGCGCCCCTTGGCCAGTCCTTCCGGGCCAGACGCACCGTAGCGAAAGGTCTTGCCCGCGCGCACAACGTGGTCGATCCACGCCTTAACTACCGCCGGCACGGAAAAGTTGTACATCGGAGTGCCGATCACAATTTCGTCGGCTTCGAGAAGCTCAGAGATGAGCGTGTCCGAAAGGGCAAGCGCACTCTTATGACGGTCGGTTAGTTGGTCTGGCTGGCCGAAAGCGCCGATGATCCAATCGAGATCAACGAAAGTCAGATTGGTCTTCGTCAGATCCCGTACGATAACTTTGCCACCGGGATGCTTATCTTTCCAGGCGGCAACCGCAGCCGCACTGAGTTGACGAGAAATCGAGAAATCGCCGCGGGGGCTGGCGTCGAGATGAAGCAATGTAGGCATGATCTGGTTTTGGTTGTGGTCAGAGCAAAAAGAGGGCGCCCGAGGCGACGTTTCCTCTTAAGGTTTTTGGTCTTATAGATGGTAAAGCAAGACTATCTAGCGGCAGAGTCTCGATTACGATAGTATTGATGTCAATGGATATCGTAGCCCTATCCAGCCGCCTCGACCACGTGCTCCATCCTCGGTGTCTCTGTGGTGAAAACTCCGTCGGCTACTCGAAATCGTAGACGACCACCCTTGCAAAAAGATGCCTGCACTGGCCAACGAACTCGAGGTGCCGGGGATGATCTTGATACGCATCCTGGGCTGATTTGGTCGCGAACTGTATATTCAGCGCCACCTGGTAAGTTTGGTCGACCACGTCTCGATGGCTCCGCACCATTCTGCCAACGTGGAAGTTCAAAATACCGGGAATTGATTTCAGGTATTTTTCGGCTGCACCCACGATTTCGTCTGCTGCCTCGGGTTTGGAAGGATCGACCCAGAAAATCACCACATGCGAGAACATAGGGGAACTATTGGAGTACTGATGGCAAGGAGTAAAGGCGCGTACTTACACCGGTAAGCTTGGGTGGCCGGCGTCCGCGGCGCAACGCGCCGTCCAGGGGCACATGAGTCAGAATTCGGTTCGCCGCTACACTGCGCAGCAAAAGTCCGCCGCGACTCAGATCACCGCGCCCGACGAATTCGTGTGGGAACTGCAATCTCTTGCCAAATATCGGCAGCAGATGGTCCACATATTTCCCCGAGGCCACGCTTCCGAGTAGAACAATCGAACAGCGATCAGGGCAAGAAGCGGCTAGGGCAAGCGCGTCCCGGATCAATGGTTTGCTGTAACGTTCATCGCCCGCGTCGATTGGTACGTTGGAATAAGACCGTAGTTCTTCCGCGGCGATCAGAGCATCAGCGCAAACCAGACCGCGGTTGCTGGTGATGATCAGCACTCCCGCTTGCCCATCGGGCGGACACGCGAAAGTACGAGCATAAGCCAATTTACCGCGAAAATAGAGCCCACTCATAAAGGCGAAAGCTTCTCCCAGCGGTATTCCGCCATTTGTTCGCAGCCGCTGAGCAAGTTGAAACTCAGCCTCCGGGTTAAGCAGCATCTGCGCGCGTTTCCCGCCGACGTTTGCTGGCGAAAGCAAGAATATCTGATGCGAATCGGGTTCCATTAGACCGTTTGGCTTTATCCAACTATCAGCAGGCCAAAAGTCTCGTCAAATAGGACGAAAGCTCGGCGATTCGGGCAAAAAGCGTCTCTCTTCGCCCACGGTCTCGGTGTCAAGAGGACGCGTCCCCAGCTCTTCCCCTACCTAAGAAAAAATATAACTTTTTGAGTATGTGTCGTTTCGGTCGCCATCTCTAAGGAAAAGCGCAGACCGATGTTCCTCGGTCTGCGCAACCTGAATACCCCTAGAAAAGCGTCGATTTGGCGCGTGCGACATGAAAAACTCCGAAAAAGTCAGATTATATCTGCCAATCAATCATAATCTAACCGTCACAGTGTTCGCTCTGGCGATCATTTCTTCCGCTATGACGCCGGCACGGGCGCAAGATTCATCGGGCGAACCTTTGGTTACAACGCTGCCGAAGAATAAGGTCATCGCCACCGTGCCCGTCGGCAGTGCTCCCCAGGGAATCGTGGTTACCCCCAATACCAGTTTTGTCTACGTTGCCAACGGCGGTGCAATCTCACTTTCCGAAATAGACACTAAGACCAATACCGTTGCGCTCAATGTGCCTTTGACCAACTCGCCAGGCGCTCTAGCGATCACGCCGGATGGGAGTACCCTCTACATCGCCAACTACTATGCTTCGAGCGTTTCCGTATTCGATACTGCTACCAACACCGTTACGCAGGAATTAGCTCTGAGCGAGGGTCCAAGCTATCTGGCAATGAGCCCGGATGGAACCCAGCTCTATGTGCTTTGCAATTTCGAAGAGGGCAACGGGATAATCGCAATTATTGATACTCAAACCAATCAGGTTTCGTCGACCACGATCAATGTAGGCGGGTTTCCCCAGTCGCTCGTATTCACAGCGGATGGCAACCACGCCTACGAAGTGAACGATCCAACTTCTGCGGTGACGGTGATCGACACCACGACCCAAAGCATATCCGGCACATTGGCAACTTCCCAACTCCATGCCGGCGGTCTTGCGCTCCTACCCAACGGCACAAAATTGTTTGTTACCGGTGATAGTACCTACATCCAGGTCCTTAATACGACTGGAACCGGGAAGAAGAAGATCACGCTACCGGAGGCCAGCGGGTTTAATACCCCGGCGCTAACCCCAAACGGCCTCTATCTGTATTTACCAATTTTTATCGGTGGCAGCACCACCGTGCTGATGATTGATACCAAGACTAATCGAGTTGCCGGAAACCCAATTACGGTGGGTACCCAACCGTACGCAATCGCGATCTCGTCGAATGCCAAACGGGCGTACGTTTCTAACTATGCCGACGGCACGGTCTCGGTCATTAATATTGCGCCCTGAGGGGGGGTGGGAAGAGAGGTGATTGGTGATTGGTGATTGGTGATTGGTGATCGGTGAAAGGCCTGCCCTGAGCAAGCTGAAAGCGCGTCGAAGGGTGAGACGTGATTGGTGGACCATCACCGGGCGGAGGGGCGTTGCATTGGTCCGTGGCCAAGACATCGGTAACAAAACATGGCCAAGACATAGGTAACAGTATGGCCAGGACATGGGTAACAGTTTTGAGCAGTCCAAGGGATGCGAGAGGGCTGCGAAAGAACATCATTACGAC
>Ga0185299_10003800_pt1 | contig 19257 bp, 11 predicted proteins | sample PaiPotPPA55metaG_FD_128002 | JGI IMG/M metagenome (GOLD analysis project Ga0185299, IMG submission 128002) | Iron sulfur acid spring bacterial and archeal communities from Banff, Canada, to study Microbial Dark Matter (Phase II) - Paint Pots PPA... ...
AGGCAACGCGTGGCGAGCGATCGATTTTTTCGAGGGCGATAAGATTAATGAGCGTGCTCTAAAAAATCTCGTCCGTGCCGCCGTTGATTACAATCAGATCAAATTGAAGAGGAAAGCGCCTGCGGGTGCTCGAGCGAAAATACATAAAAGTAAAAAGTGATGAAACTATAGCTTTTTCTCACTAATCCTCTATGCGGGACTGCCTGACTTGGTGCTTGACGCTGCTGGATTGTCTTCACAGCCACGGATAAGAGTTCGGACCGTCGAAGACCGCACCCGAGAAGCATGGCAACCATGGCGCGGTTGGCGCGTAGAGTCTCGTTCTGAGCTTACATCACATCTGTGCAAGTTAGCGTTCAGGGCAGTTTTCCCTAAAAAGTCCCAACCCACAGTTTGGTATGTCTTATATGACTTGCGCGGCGTTTGGCAGTCCCCGCGTGGCCTGTAAGTTGTTGTAAACCTATTCACACAGCGCTGTCACGGCAGCGGTCTAACAGGTTGTGCGAATCAGTACCGCTAAACGCCCTAACAGTGACCAACCAATCGCTGGAGGGAAGCCGACTCACAGGACTAATCCTGCCGTCGAAGCCGGATAGCGTCCGGTTAGCCGACCACCCGGAAGTTGGCCAGAGCAGTCAATACAAGCGCGTTTCTCATTACCCATTCGGGCTGGCCCGTCTTGCAGGGAAGAATCATCTGGACTGCTTTTCATCGGCAAGATAGGGTTTGAAGGATGATAGGTCAGGTCGATTCATGAGTGGTGGAAGGGCGCTGCCATCTCTATCCATCTCCCGCCGTCGGTTCGGCAGTTTCGTACTCGGTGGCATCGCGTTACCGTGGCGCGCTTATGCCGGTTGGGCCGCAAGCGTTGTGCACATAGGGGACGTTGCGCGCACGCAGAATCCATGCGACGGATTGCCGCGGAGCCTGCCAGAGCGTCAGAGCGTCCGCTCAGCTTCGATCATGGCGTTCCTGGAGGATGTCGAGCGTGCCGGCCTCGAACTCCACAGTTTCATGTTGTCGCGAGGTGGATCGGTCATCGCCGAAGGCTGGTGGTGGCCGTACGAGCCACAACGCATTCACATGACGCATTCGCTGACCAAAAGTGTGATGGTGAGCGGCGTAGGCGTCGCTATCGATGAGGGTAGATTCAGTCTGGACGATAAAGTCGTCTCGTTCTTCCCTGACCGTCTTCCGCCGGATCCAAGCACCAACCTGAAGGCGATGACCGTCCGCGATCTGCTGACAATGCGAACCGGGCACGATCACGAGACATCCGGGTCGGAATGGCGTCCGCTCAAAACTAGCTGGGTTGCGGAGTTCATGAAAATACCGGTTGTTTACCAGCCTGGAACCAAGTGGGTGTATACCAGCGCCGTCAGTTACATGCTGTCAGCAATCGTCACCAGGACTACCGGCCAAAAGCTTGCCGACTACCTCCGGCCTCGAATGCTGGACCCGATGGGTATCCGCGATTTCCGCTGGGATGTCAGTCCCGAGGGAGTGACGCCGGGTGGCAACGGCCTGAGTTGGTCCGCCGCAGACTCGCTCAAGCTGGGCATGTTGTACGCGCAGAAGGGGGTATGGCAAGGCAGGCAGCTGCTTTCGCCGCAATGGATCGCAGAGGCATCACGAAAGCAGGTGCCCGACGGACCTTACGGCTATCAGTGGTGGATGGGACCCGACAGCGAATTTTATGCGCTAGGCCTGTTCACTCAGCTTTCGATCGTCTTTCCGAAGCACGACGCCGTGCTGGCGGTGTTCGCGGCGATCGACGGCAGCGCCAGGCTGCTCCCTCTGGTTTGGAAGCATTTCCCTTCGGCATTTGAGCCCTCGGCGGTACCACCGTCGACCGATGCAATCGTCCTTGGCCGCCGAGAGTCACAACTCCAGCTGCTAAATCCTTTTTCGCAAACCGCTTCGCCCATTGCGACAAAGATATCGGGACGAGTATTCAAGTTGGCACCAAACGACCAGGGCGCGTTGACTGTCAGATTCGACTTCATTCGGGGCGCAGTCCGATACTCGCTCACCGACGATCGTGGGTCGCACTTTATCACTTCCGGCTTGGGCAGATGGAATGAGCAGAATACGACGATGACCGGAGCTCGCCTGCATCACGAATATCAGCCAGACAACATGCGTGTCGTTGCTGGTGCCGTGTGGCGAAATCCGGATGAACTTGAGATGACCTGGCAGTATGTGGAGACAGCGTTTCGCGACACCGTCGTATGCCGCTTCGAGGGCGATCGAGTCGCCATAGACCGCCGCGTGAATGTCAATTCGGGCGAGTTGAAGTTGCCGACGCTCAGCGGCGGACTTGCTTAGTTCAGACACGCGGTTGAGCCTGACCCGCGATCAAGTTCAGCTTCTCACAAGGGCAATAGGTAACCGAAAGTCGGCCTCTCCTCATCCTGTATTAACTCTCGCTTCCTAATTCATTCACTTTAATTAACAGAATATCCGCAAGTTTTAGAACCCTTCTCCACAACCATCTTGCTGTTGTAGGGCCCGCCTAAGAAGGCGGGCCGTTTCTGTAGTAGCCGGTCTCTTTCAGACCGGTCACCTCTCGTGGCAAGTGATCTCCGCACTTGGCATCGACTCTGGACGGATTACGAGCAACCCGGAAGTTATCAGCGCGCCGGTCGGGTTAGTACCGACAAACGCTGCATATGTTGAATGGGCTGGCCACCTTCCGGGTGGTCTGCAACTCGGAAGCTCCGCCCCAATTTGCGTACGCCTAGAACAGTCGGGATGGTTGCAGCCCCGAAGTGTCCCCTTGACATCTGGTTACCAATACGTTATCCTACGTTGTGTTACCTCAATTGTTAATTCGAACGACCAGGCATAAATTTTGGCCGTCTAACTCCGGTTCGCCAAAAGCCTTTCCAGGCGTAAGCTCTTTAGAATCCGCACTTCCGAAAACGCACGACTTAAAGACCTTTAGAATCCGCACTTGCAGAAAAGGGTGGGGGAGGGGGGCGATTGTTAACCAGTATTCCGCTTCTCCAGACGACCAGCAACGCGTACTCGCCACTCAATCAAGGGCACAGCGAGCGGGCGACAGCCGGTTTCCCAGGCTGCGAGGAGGCCTTGGCGCATCCTAACCACGAGCGACTTCACCCTGGGTCCAAATTTAGCGCAAGAGTTGCGGTTCGACAGCTGCGGATAGGCGCGTTTCGCGCGTTTCATTCCGGGGTGCGGCCAAGAGCGTTGCCAGGAGCCCACACGCGGCCGCGAAGGACAACCACAACCCAGGAACCGCGCGATTTCCTGTGACGTGAATCAGGTAAGTGCTGATCGCAGGCGTAAAGCCGCCGAAGATAGCGGTGGCAAGACTATAGGCTAGAGCGAACCCCGTGGTCCGCACATCCACCGGCATGATCTCCGTCAGAAATACGACCATGGCGCCGTTGTAGCTGCCGAAGATGAACGACAGCCACAGTTCGACCGTCAGCAATCTGGAAAAAGATGGCTCGCGCACTAGCCATAACATGGTGGGGTAAGCGGTAAGTAGCATCAAAATTGTGCATGCGAACAGCAGGGGGCGGCGCCCGATCCGGTCGGAGAGCGCGCCCATGACAGGGAGCCAAAAGAGATTGGATGCTCCTACGCAGAGCGTGACGATCAAACTCTCAATGCTTGCCAGACGTAGAACGGAGTTGCCGAATGTCGGCGTATAAGCCGTAATCATGTAGAACGAAACTGTGGTCATCGTGACCATCATGATTCCGATTACTACGATCCTCCAGTTGGCCATGAGCGAGCGGAGAATCTCGGACGTGCTTGGCCTATGCTTGCGGGCGACGAACTCATCCGTCTCTTGGAGAGATCGCCTGAGCCTGAAGAGAAATGGAATGATCACGCAACCCAGGAGCAAAGGAACACGCCACCCCCACAGCGCCATATTTTCAGGTGGGAGGGCCGAACTCAGCACAACCCCAACCAATGCGGCGAACATGACGGCCACCTGTTGGCTCCCCGATTGCCAACTGACATAGAAACCCTTGTGGCCGGGCGTCGCGATCTCCGACAAATACACCGACACCCCGCCCAATTCCATACCCGCGGAGAATCCTTGAAGTAGACGGCCCATCAGTACCAGAAGCGGAGCCAAAAGGCCTATCGTTGCGTAGCCGGGCATGCATGCGATCGAAAAGATTCCGACGGACATCAGGCTCAAGGTCAGAAGGAGTCCGGCGCGCCGTCCGTGTTTATCGGTGTACGCCCCGAGTACAATGGCTCCGAGGGGTCGCATCAGAAAACCTGCTCCGAAGGTCATCAGCGACAACATCAAAGATAAGTAGGCGTTGCCGCTTGGGAAGAATGCCCTGCCGATCGCAGGGGCGTAATACCCAAATACCATGAAGTCATACATCTCCAGAAAGTTTCCGCTGCATACGCGAATCACAGACCAGAGTTTCGATTTCCGATCAGAAGGGGGGATCATCGGACCTCACTGTTGTCAGAAATCGCCTCTTTCCCCCGCCAACTTCGAATAGCCGGCGGCAGTACACACGGATCGATCTTCCAAATCGATGCGATGCAGACGGAAGATAAAACTTGGCCGTGGGTCGAGCCACAAAGCTCCGCCTTCTCTTAGTCGGCCGGTTGAAACAGCTTTGCGATCGTTGGAGTCTTGTGCTTCATCTCGTCGCGGACCTGTTCGGCCTCCTTCTGGAACTCCGCTTCTTTTCCTTTTTCGTACATGAAGACTATTCCGACTGCGCCAATGGTCTTGCCGGATTGATCCTGGAGCACCAGTTCGACTTCGAAGTGATCGCCCTTCTTGTTGACTTCCAGGTTGGGTTTCCCCGTTTCGATCACGCGCATGTCGTCTTCGTCTGCCTTCTTGCCGATTCGGCCGATATTCGAAGCAATGATGATATTGTCCGCCTTGCTTGGTGGCGTGACGTGCATGGCCATAATCACGACGTCTTTGTGGTTGGCAAGCGTCTCATCCAGAAGTTTTTGCGCATAGATCTTCTTGCCTTCCTGCGCTGAGACGAGAAGCGCGCTTCCGAGAACCAGGAGCAGCGTTGCGACGAAAGTCATTTTTCCAAAGCATGGCATTTTCGTTCTCCTCCAATCGAATGTACCTGGTGTTGAAGCTCCATTGATCCAACTACCAAATAAACTTCAAGGCGAACTGCATCTGGCGTGAAGTTGTGGTCGTAGGGCTGGTCAGCAGTCCGGCGTTGTTCAAAGCTCCCGATGTCGCAAAGACCTGACGCGCGCCCGGGGCGGGAGGATTGAAGTTCGCGCGATTGAAGATGTTGAAGACCTCCCAGCGAAACTGCACGTTGAACGTTTCCGAGATCCGATGAACTGGGTTATTTTTGAACAAGGAAAAATCAAAATCCTGAAGGCCCGGACTGCTAACGGTGTTGCGGCCGGAGTTGCCGAGCAGATTGGCACAATAGACCTGGCCTGCTGGTGCAGCCGCTGTAGCCCCACCGAATGGTTTGCACGATGACGCCATGGAGGCCGGCGTTGTGGGAAGCGTGAAGCAATTCAAGTTCAGATAATGCAGCCCGTTACTTTTGAAGTTTGAACTGACCGGATCACATCCGGGAACACGATTAGGGAACGCGTAGAGGTCCGCACCCTTAAGGCCAAGGGGATCGCCGCCGATCGTCGGAGTGAACGGTAGTCCGCTGGTAATGGCGTAAATTCCGCCGACCTGCCAACCGGATGCGAACCACTTCGGCATGTCGCGCCCGTTTGTGGGATTTGGAACCAACCAAATGGCATTGATAGCGCCAACGTGCCGCACATCGAAGTCGGAAAGACCTCTGCGTACTTGGGGATTGAACAGCGGGAGGCTGGAGACGGAATTCCCGAATGTGTCGCCCGCGATTCCTGACGATCCCGTATCGATGCTCTTCGAAAAGGTGTAGGAGCCTTGGAATTGAACCCCGTGACTGAGACGCTTGATCGCCGAAAGATTTAAGCCGTGATAGGTGGAGGAAGTCGACCATTGGACTGTGCTGACTTGGCCGCCGAGGTTGGGGAAGAGTCGCGTCCGGGTGACGTCCGGGCCCGGCCAAAGGTATCCGCCGGATGTAAGAGTGGGCTGGATGTCATTGATTTCGTCCGCATGGAATGGCAGATGAACGCCGTGCGAACCGACGTAGCCCGCCGTAACCGTGAGATTGGGAAGTACTTCGCGCTGAACGTTTAAGGTCCACTGTTCGACATAACTGCGATGCGGGTTCTGTTCGACATATGCGTTGCGCAGGTTGGTAGGGTTGCTTGCTTTCGCGAAGCCCGCGGAAGGAAAATCACCAGCAACAACCGGGGTACTCGCACCCTCCGTGAACGGTGCGGAAAGCAACGTCAGGAGCTGGAACTCGTAAGGCAAGGGCAGCACGTCGTAAATGCCGAATGCACCACGAACAGAGGTTTTCCCACGCCCGAAAGGATCCCAAGCAAAGCCCACGCGAGGCGCAAAGTTTCTCAATGTAGGATTCGAGTAGTACGGCGAACCGAGATGCGGCGTCGTATCTGTAAAATTGACAAGCGTCGAGAGTTGATTGGCTGTCTCCGTCGGCACGGTAGCCATCTCGTAGCGAAGCCCCAGATTCAATGTTAGCCGCGGCCTGATCTTATAATCGTCCTGGATGTACCCGCCAAACACACTCTGTCGAAGATCACGTGGTGTGCGGGATGTGCCGAGTAACGTTTGAAACGTAGTGGGGATGTCCTGCAGGAAGTTCGACAGTGACCCAAAGGTGTAAAAGCCGTTAGGACTCGCACCCTGAGTGAATTGATTGGATTGGATGCGCTCGGCATAAAAACCAAATTTCAACGAGTGCTTGTTCCGCGTCCAGAAAATGTCGTCGTAAGCCTGAAATGAATTGAAGTGGAAGCGATAGGCAGAGATAGCTCCCAACCCTCCGGAGAACTGCGTAACGCCCGAACCCACCGTGATGATTCCGACTGGCAAGCCCGGATTGAATCCCAGAGTCGTGTCCGCGGCGGCAGGGTTAATTGCGGATAGGGTAGTGAAGGCAATCACCACGTCTCGATTGAACCCGAACCGTGTCGTGTTTACCAGTGTGGGCGTGAAAATGTGAGACTCCTCCAACGCAAGAGTCTGCCGGCTGGAATGGTTCCCAATCACCTTGAAATTGTAGGCGTCCGGATTTTGTTGCTGTCCCCGATCAAAGACGTAGGTTCCAAAAAGATTGTCCGACGCCGAGATCCTGTGATCGATCCGCCCGGTGACGAAATCCTCATTGGTGACCTGCTTGGCGACGAATCCGAAAGTACCCGTATCTCCCGTCGTTACGGAACTCGGGAGGGGAAATAGGTTGAGGTACGGCGCGACCTTCGGATTCACGGAGACGTTCCCGCCGACGAGGATGCCGTTGTGGGCGTTCTGCGAAGGGACTGTGATGGTATTAGTCTGACTGAGACTCTGGCGCAAGCCTTCGTAATCGGCGAAGAAGAAAGTGTGCTCTTTTATGATTGGTCCACCGGCTGTTGCGCCGAACTGATTTCTTTTGAAGGGTGGGACGATCAGATTTCCGGACGCCTCTTTCGTCGTGTCAAAGAAATTGCGTGTGTCGAGCTCGCTGTTTCGAATGAATTCGTAGGCCGATCCATGAAAGGTATTCGTGCCGGAGCGGGACGCTGCATTGATTACACCTCCCGAGGTTTTTCCATAGTCGGCCGGCGCGTTGCTCGTCACCACTGAAAACTCCTGCACTGCATCGACGCCAAGAACGCCACCGGTAACACTGCCTGGCGCGCCTGAACTGTAGTCATTGATGCTGACTCCGTCGAGCCGGTAGTTGTTACCTTGGGGGCGATTCCCGCCGATGGTCACGTCGGTGCCCAGCCCACGGTTTGGCCGGTCGTTACTCACGCCCAGTGCTTTTTGCGTTCGCACCTGCGCTACGCCCGGCTCCAGCAGGGTCAAGGAGGTCCAATCGCGTCCGTTGAGAGGCAATTCGTTGACAGTGTGAGAATCCACGACGCCGCGCACTTCAGAAGAAGCCAATTGAATGTCGGAGATTTCCGAGCTGACGACGGTTACTCGATCGGAGGCGTGCCCTAGCCTCATGACGACGTTCACTTCGCGCCGTTCTCCAGCCAGCAACCCGACATCTCGCACTTCAGCGATTGCAAAACCCGAAGCTACGATGGTGATTTCGTACGTGCCTGGAATTAGATTGGGCGCAGTGTACACACCATCGGCATTCGTTGTCGAATTGCGCTCTACACCCGTGGCCCCATTCTTGACGGTCACGTTCGCGCTTCCGACCGCGGCCCCACTCGGATCTGTGGCAGTGCCGACGATGGTGCCGCCAGCCTCCTGGGCCGCAAGCGGGGCGATTGAGACAAAGAACAAAAGCAGCGTTACGACAAACGTTCGCAGCCCCAACCGACGCCCTTCTTTTTCCCCGTGATTCATCATTGCGACCTCCCTTGCCGTCCGAACGACAACGCTCTCAACGAGTGCCCTCAGGAATGGAAGACTTTCCTGTGCCAATGCGCGCCTCGGCCGTCCCACTACGACAGCACTCGATAAATCAAAACCTTTGCCGCGGCCTTCGCATCACCCGGCGAAACAGCCACGTAAAAACGCGCCAGGGTCGGCACGAGCAGGCACGTCTTCGCGCCCGGCTCGCTGTGAACCTTCGCTAGCAGCTCGTACTGGTCGGCTGAGTTCTGCTTGAACACGAAGATACGACCATCGCCACCAGGAACGTAGATGCGGCCGCTCGCCGCATCAAAGGACATGTCGTCTGCGCGCTCCGCGGCAGGGAGTTGCGTGATGACCTTTCCAGTCTCTGAATCCATGACCAGGAGCGTGCCCGGCTTGCGGCAGACGATCAGCAAGCGGCGATGCAGTTCGTCATAGGTCATCGGAGAATTGTCCGCTTGGGTGCCAATGGGCCAGCGGGTAATTTCCTTCATGGCTTTGCGATCGATGACGGCGACTGCGTGCTTGTCGGTGAGATTAATAAACATGCGGGAACCAGAACTCTCGAGTGCAAGCCCTTCAAGGTGGTTGCTTTCAATGCGCAGCTCGCCGACTTTCTCGTTTGTATGAAGGTTGATGGCAACCACGAAGGAATGGTCGAGCGGAACGTCTTTGCCTCCAGTGACCACGTAGAGAGTTTCCGTGGCCGCATCGAGACGCGCCGAGTCCGCGCCCGCCAGCCCTTCAACGAGAGCTTCTTCGGAGTAATCCTTGCCGCGAAGGATTCGAAGGAAACCTTTGTCGCCGTCGGTGACAAGGATGCGATCAGATTCCGGAAGGTAGAAAATGGCGTGTGGCGCGCCGAAACCAGCGATGCTCTTGATGCGACGATTTACCTTCAGATCGAACACCTCAACCGTCTTGTGATCTTCGCCTGCAAGAAAGAGCCGACCTCCTTTTTCGTCCACTGCAAAATGATCGAAATCTCCGGTGAACCCTGGAAGCGCCACCGAGGTTTCCAGCTTCAACGGTATCGCGAGCTCGGCTGACGCGCGGAAGTTTGCGGATATGGCAACTACGAAGAGAAGGACGATGCCCAGAGCCCACCGGCGAGCTTCGGTCAGGTTCGAGACGACCGAAACTCGATGAATTCGAAAAGGGTCTGCCGAAAATTCTGGTGACTTCTTCAAGGGTCTTCCCTCGGCTCTCTCGGGTTGGATTTGAGTGTTCACAATCGCGAACGGAGCGCCCCGGTGACGCGGACTTTGCTCCAATCGGCCAAAGCATCACAATGCTCTATCCATCACATCCAAAACAATTATTGATAACTTGGAATCCCTCTCAAGGTTAAGGACTTAGCTGCTCAGATAACCTGCGGCCAGCGTTCAAGCTTTGACCCGCACGCGCCGCCCGGCATATACTCCTGCCACTACTTTCCTTGGGAACGAGCAAACAACCCGCCCTTTCGCCGAAGCTCGTCCGCTTCGGTATCTATCAGGTTGATGTGCGCACGAGTGAACTTTGGAAGCAGGGCCGAAAGATCAAGCTCCAGGAGCAACCTTGCCGGATTCTCGCAATTCTGCTGGAACGGCGAGGCGACGTCGTCACTCGGGAAGAACTCCGGAAGCGGCTTTGGTCCGATGATACCTTCGTCGATTTTGACCACAGCTTGAACACCGCGATCATGAGGTTGCGCGAAGCTCTCAATGACTCGTCGGATAATCCGCGCTTTATTGAAACCCTACCCCGTCATGGCTACCGTTTTATCGCGCCAATCGAAGAGCTTGTTGGCGCGGAGCCAGAAAAAGTAGAGGAGACGCATTCCAGTACGAGGCCAGAAAGCTCCGTCCACGTTCCGGAATCCAGACCTGCAATGGAGTTGTCTGCTGGACAAATCACCCCCTACCACGGGTCCAGACCGACCGCTTCCCGCCTCGCCATCATCATTGGGAGTTTTCTCGGCATAGTTATCGTCGCACTTGTCGGAGTGAGGCTGCATCCTCTCCGGCATGGCTCGGGCCCAAGAGCACAGCTGAATCAGATCAAATCACTGGTTGTTCTTCCGTTCGAAAACTTGTCGGGAGACAAGGATCAGCAGTACTTCACCGATGGCATGACCGATGAGCTGATCGCGCATCTCGCGAAGATCCGTTCGCTGCGCGTGATCTCGCGCACATCTTCGATGGAATACAAAGACACGCACAAGACTCTTTCCCAGATTGCCCGCGATTTGAATGTGGACGCTGTCGTCGAAGGCACTATCCTGCGATCTGGCAACCAGGTCCGAATCACGGCGGAGTTGGTTCAAGTTGCCACCGACCGCCATCTCTGGGCGGAGACCTATGAAAGCCAGTTGGGAGATGTGCTTGGACTCCAAAGCCGGGTGGCAACCGCCATCGTCAACGAAATCCGAGTGAATTTGACTCCCGAGGAACAGCAACGCCTAGCCAACACTCGCTCTGTCAGCGCCGAGAGTTATGAGAACTATCTGAAGGGTAGATACTACTGGAACAAGAGATCGGAGGGAGGGCTAACCAAGGCTATTGAGTATTTTCAGCTCGCAATCGAAAAAGATCCAAACTATGCACTCGCCTACGCTGGCCTCGCCGATTGCTACAGCATCATCGGCTCCGCGATTATTGGCACGGTGCCTTCTCAGAATGTGGCGCCCAAGGCCGAGGCCGCCGCCTTGAAGGCCTTGCAACTGGATGACACACTCGCTGAAGCGCAAACGTCCTTGGCGACTGTGCGCTTTAACTATGATTGGGATTGGCCTGGCGCAGCGAGCGGCTTCCAACGGTCTATCGAACTCAACCCAAGCTACGCCACGGCTTATCAGCGCTACTCGTTGTATCTCATGGCCATGGGTCGGACAAATGAGAGCCTTGCGCAGATGATTCGCGCACGCGATCTTGATCCATTGTCAGTCAGCATGAATTTTAGTCTGGGCTGGCGCCTCTACATGGCGCGCAACTACGACCAGGCCATCGAGCAACTGCAAAACACTCTTGAGATGGACCCCAACTTCGCCCTGCCTCGCATGGTTCTCGGCCAAGCGTACGAGCAGAAGAACGCATATTCACAAGCCCTCTCAGAGCTTCAGAGAGCTGTCGGCATCTCGCGCGACAGCCCTCAGATGCTGGGAGCTCTGGGGCATGCCTACGGCGCTTCGGGCAACCGGTCCGAGGCTGAAAAAGTTTTAGTTAAATTGACGGAGCAATCAAAGAAACAGTATGTTTCCCCATTTTACGTGGCGATCGTCTATGTGGGACTGGCGGAAAATAATAAGGCGATCGATTGGCTCGAAAAGGCCTATGCGGACCGTTCCAATGCCATCATCTTCTCCAAGGTTGATCCACAATTAGACCCGTTGCGCTCGACCCCTCGTTTCCAGGCTCTTCTGCATCGGCTAGCTCTCCAAAATTAAGGCTTTGAACGCATTCGTAGGCTTGACGATGCTGTCAATTCGGATGGTTGCGGGGTTCGCGGAAATTGCTGATCGAAAACAATTTTTGGTTGCGGAGGCCCGATACTCTCTGGATGATTTGCACTGGGCCGATTAAGCCGGACGGCAACAGTGGAGAATCTGCCTTGTAAAATGTTGGAGACGTGAAGGTGTATTGTTTCTGTATATTTGGCTGGCGGTCGCCGATTATGCGATTTACCCAAAGGTTGGTGACCCTAACTTCGAGGGTGTTTGCGCCGGGCTTCAGATCTTTTGTGATGTCGATGCGGAATGGGGTTTTCCACAAGACACCAACGGATTTACCGTTCACGGAGACCTCGGCGAGATCTTTGACGTCGCCGAGGTCGAGCCAGAGAGTGGATTGCGGTTGAAACCAAGCGGGCTCCGCCTGCACGGTCTTTGTGTACGTGGCGGTGCCGGAAAAATATCTCACGCCCTGGTCGGAGTTCCTGCTCCAGTCGGTGAGCGTGGCGAAGGCTACCTTGGTGGGGGCGCCGCGATTTTCCTGGAAGGTGACGTCCCAGGGGCCGTCGATAGTGGCGACAGGTTGATCGTGACGTTGGGGAAGGGTGCGTGAGGCCGAAGCCGCGGGCCTGCGGAAGACGACGAAGATCGTACCCCAGGGTTCGAGGCTGAGGGAAACTGAGGTGCGGCCGTCGGTACTGCTGTAGGAGGCGGGGTCAATCTGGCCGGTGTCGGGATGCAGTCGCAGCGATCAGCCCAAGGACCTCCAAGCCACCTTCCGCATCCAGGGCAAGGAACCCGAACTCTGGCCAAAGAGGAATTTTGCGCCGACGGAGGGATTGTTGTATTCGCTTTTTCTCCTACAGGAGCGGCGGGGAGGGAGCTGGATTTTAGGTCGTCGCCATCGGCAAGAAGGCTGGGATCGATCGTACCTCCGCTGGAAGTAACCTTGGACTGGAGGTCGGGCATTGGAATATCGGAGCTGGCGGTGCGATAGGCGACGACGGTGCCATCGGCATAGAACTGTGGCGGAGGCGCGGGTTGCTGGCCAGTAAAGAGCGCGATGAAATCGAACATCGGAATATTCTGGAAGGGACCGCCAACGGAAGGCGGCTTCGGTAGTGTGCCTTTAAACGGCTTGCCACCTTCTACGGGAGTCTCGGTCCAGACGAATTTTTTCATCGCTTGTTGCGGTTGGACCCAGGGCCGCCAGATTCGCTCCAGCCTGGTGAACCGGCGATGGCCTCTTCGAGGCCGAGCTGGTCGGCGAGTTTCGTGGTGTACAAGAAGGCGTCTTTCCATTCCGGCGTCATGTAGACGAGACGCTGGGGCACGACCTGCGGGGTGTCGAGCGCGGCGTCGAAATTCTGGAAGCCGCCAATGCCGACGCGGTGCATCCACTCAAGGTCGAGCTTGATGCCTTCTTTCGTAATGTTGCCGTTCATCCAGTGCCACCAGACGCGCGGTTTTGCGGAGTCTGGCGGATTCTTGAATCCCTGCTCCAGATTACCTGCCGCTTCTTGAGGGAACGTTCGATGGGTGAGGCCCGCGAACAGTGTTGCTACCAGAGCGACACGCAAAATCGCTTTCCGTGACGATTTCATAGCCCGGATTCCCTTCGATTTGAGGTCTGCCGATCCCTACTTTAAAGACGGAAGAGAATTGTCTTACAGCAGTGACGCCGAGGCATGAGCCTCCGCGAGCTAGGCATAGCTGGCCGTCGTGTTGCGATTCTTCTCGCTGCGTTCGCCGGTGATGCGCTCAAGATATCCGCTGGTGCGGAATGCTCGCATTGGGTCCGCCGGCAGATCGCGCGATTTTCTCCACTCTTGAATCGCGGGCCGCACATCATGCCAAAAGGCTCCGCGCAGAGTTTCCTCGGCATCCACCAGCGAGCACTCTTGCTGAAGTTTGGCGAGGCGGCCGTGATTTACCAGAGCTGCGCGCGCGTAGAGTTCCTGCGCGGTACAGACGGTTTGAATCATCGCTTCGATTTTTCCCTTGAGATTGTGACTTTGGTCGACCATGTAGGCGATGTCGGCCGTGGTTTGGGTCTCCCATTCGAACATTCTAATTTCGTGAAAAATTCTAAAAATTTGGTACGGGTCGATCGAGCCCAATGTGAGGTCGTCGTCCGCATATCGCCGATCGTTAAAATGAAATCCGCCCATCATGTTCTGGTGAAGGAGCCAAGCGACGATCTGCTCTATATTTTGGGTCTGGTAGTGATGACCGGTATCGACCAAAACCAGGGCCTGCGGGCCGGCTCCTCTTGCGAGGAGAAGCGCCATCCCCCAATCGGCGATGTCCGTGTGATAGAAGGCTGGCTCGAAGGGTTTGTATTCGAGGAGTAGTCGCTGGCCGGGCTTCAAAGCAGCGTGAATTTCGCGGAGGGCTTCTTCAAAATAACCGATACGCTTGCGGATGTTTTGCGTACCGGGGTAGTTCGAGCCGTCCGCAAACCACGGCGAGATGTCTGGCGCGCCTAGAGCTTCCGAGATCTCGACGCAGTTAAGAATGTGTCGAATCGCCATCCGACGAATAGCGGGATCCGGATTGCCGAGCGAGCCATACTTATATTCCTGATTTTGAAATAAGTTGGGGTTGATCGATCCCGGGCGTATGGAAGATTGTTCGGCCAGTTTTTCGACATGGGGAACGTCTTTCAAACCATTGGGCAAATCCCATTGAACGTGAAGTGCCAAAGTTGGACACGCCCCGGTTACGGCGTGTACCTGTGCAGCGTCGCTGAACTTTTCTTCGATCGTCGTGGCCGCAGCGGGTTGAATAAACTTCCCAAAGCGCGTGCCAGTGTTAGCGAATCCCCAGGAAGGCAACTCAATGTTAAGTTTGTCGAGAGCCTTCCAAACGACTTCAATCTCTTTATCTTTCATAATAGGTCTCCATTTCACCGCGACGTCCACTGGACAGGAGTGGAGACGACTCGGCATTGCCGGAATTTGCTCGTCCACCTGGCTTCGGCGACAAAAGCTCAGCCCACTTGGCCACAGAGTTCGCAGTCACACCACTAGCTGGAGTCCAGTCGGCTTTGAGAGTGGCCATTTGAACGGCGAAGTTTCCGATCGTTGTGCTCTCCGTAGCTCCGATAGTGACGTCCAAGCCCGTGTGTCGGGCGGTTAGCTTATTGAGAAAATCGTTCTGGCCTCCTCCGCCGACGATGAACAGCCTCTTCAACTTTTTACGTGTAATCCTCTGGATCGAGTCAAGCACTTGGGCATAGCGCGCGGCCATACTGTGAAGGATCAGGTTGGCTAGTGCAAACATAGACGATCTGTCAGTGCTAAAGGGCGGGTGCTCCAGGCGCTTGAGTTGCTCATTGATCTTCCCGATCGTATCTCCGGGCAGCATCAGTTGCGGGTCATCGACATTGATCGTCGTGGTAGGGGCAGGCAACGAAGAACACTCCTGAATCAAGCCTTCCAACGCGCAGTGAACGCCCTGTAGCTCCCATTCGTCGAGAAATTGACGGAGCAGCCACAAGCCATTTACGTTTTTCAAAAAGTAGATCTTGCCGCCAACACCGCCTAAATTCGTGAAATTCATGGTGCGTGCGTCATCGCTGATACACGGGGAGTTTAGAACGGTCCCGACGAGCGACCATGTCCCGGAGCTAATGAACGCCCAGTCGTCACCGACCGCCGGAATCGCTGCAATGGCCGAAGCAGTATCATGGCAAGCTGGAGCAACTATCTTTGCATCCCGAAGGGCCGGCAAAGTTGCGAGATCGCCTGTCAGTGGTCCGAGTAGCGTGCCGGTTGGCACGATTTCAGGCGCCACCTTCGAATCCAGCGTAAGTTCACGAAATATTTCTTGGCACCAGGCATGGGTGCCTAAAGCGACGAGTCCAGTATGAGTAGCGTTCGTGTATTCACTAATACGCTTTCCGCAAAGCCCGTAGGTGATGTACTCGGGAACGTTCAACCAGGATAGACCTACATCTGAACCCGAAATTTTGTCAGCGTACAGCTGGTACAACGTGTTGATGCGCAGAATTTGAATGCCGGTCAGCAAATACAGGCGCGAAGGAGGCAAGACGGTGTGCACGTGCCTTTCCGCGACCTCGGTCCTGGCGTCTCGATAGCAGAATGGCAGAGCGATTGCGTTCCCATGTGCGTCTAGCCGCACATAGTCAACGGCCCAACCGTCCACGGCAATCGACGCGATTCCTTCGCGCGCGATTTCGGAGCAGCGTTGCAGTCCGGCCATTACGCCTTCAGATATTTTATCGATATCCCAAAACAGCTGGCCACCAATCGAGAGTGGGCTGTTTTCAAAGCGATGAACTATCTTTATATCAGGGTGGTTGCGATTCCACCGCAACAGAGATACACGGCAGCTCTGCGCACCCAAATCAATCGCAACGAGAGCTTTCTGATTACTTGGCACCATGCTGTTCGCTTTGCCCCAAGTGCTTTCGATTGCCGCGGCGAAATACGCGGGGAGCTATCGAAGAAATGCTTCCACTAAGCCCCCATCAACTGGAATTAAATGGCCAGTCGTACAGCGAGATTGTGGTCCGGCGAGAAAGAGGATGGCCGCGGCGCAATCCTGCGGATCGATCGGTTGATGTGTCAAGGTCCGCCTGGCGTAAAATTCGGCCAACAGCATACGGAGTGTCTCGTCCGACGCTTCTTGGTCGAAAGTAATGGAGTATTTGTTTAGCGAAGCGATGACTCGGTCTCGTGGAAACATCGACGAGCCTTTCACAACTGTTGCGGGACTGATTCCGTTCACACGTATCCTTGGAGCCAGGGAAATTGCCAATTCGCGAACGAGGTGATTTACCGCCGCCTTGCTTACGTCATAGGCTTCGCTGCCTCGCTTCGGAACGACGGCATTGGCCGAGCTGACCAGAACAACGCTGGCCGTCAGGTCCTGGTCACTTAATATTTTCGAGGCTTCCTCGATCAATCGATGATTGGCGGTGACATTGATGTCTAACGTGAGGCCCCACTGACCGTCACTAATCTGGCCGTCCGGCGATGAAGGGAAAATAGCCGCAGTGTTAACGATGATGTCCAGCCCACCGTATGCAGCGACGACCTCCCGAAGCGCCTGCCGGATCGATTCCCGGTCGCGAATGTCGATGGCGATTGCGATAGCCGCGTCTTTGCCACCCATTTTCTGAGCTTCCGCTGCGACCGACTTTGCGGCTTCAAGATCCTTGTCGGCCACAGCAATGTGCGCGCCACGCTGAATCGCGAGAAGTGCGCTTTCGCGACCGACCCCGTTCCCGCCTCCAACCACGAGACAAATCTGCCGACTCAGCTCTTTTTCCGGCGGCTGGCGGCGAATCTTGGCCTCTTCCAACTGCCAATACTCGATACGAAAGGCTTCGGAAGGGGGTAGAGCAACGTAATTCGAATGAACACTGAATGCGTCCGTTTTCGCCGCCCGACCAGCTTGAGGCAGTACACTTGGCGTGGCATCGGAACTTAGCGCGCTCGCGCCTTCCATGACATGAATTGCGTTCGTGTAAAACTCGCCTGTTATACGGGCTTCCGCTTTATTCTTTCCGAAGCTGAACATTCCAATCCCTGGGACGAGCACAACGGTAGGACTGGCATCCCGAATCGCAGGAGAGTCGGGCCGTGCAAAAGAAGAATAGTAGGCGGCATATCCTTCCCGATACGTCTTGAGCGCACTACCTAGCGCTTCGCGAAATCCAGACAAACTCGGGTTCGGCGTCCACTTCACGAAAAGCGGTCGAATCTTCGTTCGAATGAAATGATCGGGGCAACTCGTTCCTAGATGCGACAGAGCAGGAGCATCAAGGGAGTTTACAAATCGAAGAATCTCTGGCTGGGCGCTGAAAGCACCGATCACCCGCTGTTTGGCCGAAACGCGGCCCCGAATGAGCGGAAAAACATCCTGAGCGAGCGCGAGATGGTTTTCGAGAACCGGCGTTGCGCTTCCACCAAAAAGTTTTCCCGCTCGTTGCTCAAGGTGATCCGACACGAACTGTCCCAACTGGTCGATGATCGTGATCGTGTTGACATAAGACTCGCGCTGCGTGTCACCCCAGGTGAATAACCCATGACCGCCAAGAACGATGCCGTCACTGTCGGGACGCTTTTTGATGGCGTCCCGTAACATCATTGCCAGCTCGAAACCGGGACGCTGCCACGGAAGCCAGATCAGCTTGTGACCATAGCTGTGATTAAACTCTTCCATTTTCTCGCGCCCGTTTGCGGCAGCAGCCAGCGCGATGCCCCAGTCCGGGTGCAAGTGGTCTATGTGTTTGAAGGGAAGGAACGCGTGGAGCGGCGTGTCGATAGATGCCGCGACGCTATTGTCGCCAAAAGCACAGAGCGGATACATGCCGACCATTTCATCTTCGTTATCAACCCCTCGGTACTTGCCGTCAAGGGCGAGTAATTTATCCAGATAAAGAGTCGCAAAGCCGGATCGCTGAATACTGCCGATGTCACCGCCGCTGCCTTTGATCCACAGAACATCCTTTGCGGAACCATCGAGCGGATCGGTATCGGTAATTTTTGAACTGGTATTGCCGCCACCAAAGTTCGTGATACGAAGGTCCGATCCTAAAAGGTTAGACCGATAGCGCAAAAGCTCGGCTGCATCGAGTGAGTTCGCAACCCGCTCGTCCCATCGATCTTCCAAAAAACGTAACTTTTCCTGGATCTCCATTTACCAGCAGCCCCTGGACAACAACCAGAAAAAACTAAGCTACCACGTTTTGACTACAGAAGAGGGACGGCGAAACTCCGAAAAGATACTGCAATCAAGGGCTAAGTGCAATAGATTAATTATTTCAATAGTGGAACCACGATCTTATTTAGCAGTTTGGATCGTTTGGCATGGGAACCTGACGCTACCAATTTATGCTTCACGTAGTTGTACGGTGGCACTATCTGGCCGTTAAGGATGGCCAGGCCTAGCTGGATGAGCTGGGGACCGTAACTGGCGGCTTCGTGGGAGACGGACGCGATGAAGCAACTCCCAGGTACCTCTAGCTCATCGAGGGCCTCCGGAATGCAATCCTGCCCCACGATTGCCACATCGCGTTCGCGCTTTGCTTCACGGACGGCTTGGAGCGCCCCGAGCGCACTCGTGTCGGTGGCAGCGGCAACGAGAATTCCACGATCCTTGGGGTGCTTCCTTAGAAATTCCGCCATCAGGCGAAGTCCCTTTCCCCGTAGTCCTTCAGCATCCACGGAGACATATCTCTCGTGTCGCAAGCCCGGCAGCTTTGCTCGAATGCCGGCGAACGCTCCCGTAATGCGGCTGTGGACCAAGGGTCCGGCCTCCTTAATGTCCAATCCTAGTGCCCAGCTCACCTCGCCGCGCCAGTTGTTCTTGGCGTGTTGGGCCAAAAATACCCCTGCCTCGTAGCCTACACGGTAATTGT
>Ga0185299_10003801_pt1 | contig 19255 bp, 14 predicted proteins | sample PaiPotPPA55metaG_FD_128002 | JGI IMG/M metagenome (GOLD analysis project Ga0185299, IMG submission 128002) | Iron sulfur acid spring bacterial and archeal communities from Banff, Canada, to study Microbial Dark Matter (Phase II) - Paint Pots PPA... ...
CGCCCAGCACCCTGCTGCCGTCGTACCTTGCCAGCTTGTCCGACTGAATTGTCTGCTGAGTCGCCGCCCAGCTTTGCCCTCCGCAATAACTCCCTCCGCCGCTGAGAATGCAATTCCCCGCCGTGGACGCCCCAATGTTAATTCCCAGCCCAGGAATGGGATTATCGGCCCCACTCAGCCCACTCGTGGCGTCCGACACCGAATTGCGCAGCTTGAGATATTCAAAGCGCAGGCTGTGCGCGTACGCCCCGGTGTTGAAGTCGACCCCCAGGGCGTTCGTGGCAGTGTTATTAGTGCTGCGAAGTTGTTGCGTCGAGGTGGCGGAGCCATCCGGACGCAGATCGCGGTTCTGAAAAAAATTGAAGCGATAGAACGCCCGCGTGCTGCCCCTCATGTTCCAATCCACACGTTCATCCGTGTTGAACTCGCGGTAGGGCTGCGAGAGAACAGTATTCAGCCCATCAAAAGGAAAACTAAACGGCTCTACCGCCGTCAAATTCTGCTGCGTGCGCCCGGCGTCGGCGAACCAGAACACTTTGTCCTTGACGATCGCTCCTCCCGCATTCGCGCCAAATTGCTCCCGCTGAAACGAAGTCGAAGAACCTGTCGCGGACTTCGGCAGCGCCGCCGCACCCTGATCGCCGCGATACACTCCAAACAACGCGCCGTGGATCTGATTGGTTCCCGACCGCGTAATCACGTTCAGGGCGCCGGCAGAAGTCAGTCCCGTCGAAAGGTCAAGCAGCGCCTGCGGAAGCTGAAATTCCTCGATCGCGCTCGCGCCAATATTCTGCGTCGTCGTTCCCACCACTTCGTCGCTGACATCGACTCCATCCACTTCAGTTCTCACCCCGCGCCCGTACCGGTTCAGAAATGAAATCGAGGAGATCCCGTTCTTGCCGGGACCAAACACGCCGCCGTCCTGCATCTGCACTCCCGGCTCAAGCTGCGCCAGATCAATAAAATTTCGTCCCCCGATCGGCAGTCTCTCAACCCGGTCTCCGCTTACCACACTCTGCACGGTGGCTTGCTGAATGTTGACAGCCGTACCTCCCGCAATCTCAACCCCAGGCTTCACCGGCCCCACCAGCATCTTCACATTGCCCGCAGTAGTGTTTCCGACCTGAACTGCCACTCGTACCGCCGCCGGGTTGAAGCCCGTGACCTCGATGCGCACCAAATACTCTCCCGGCTGGATCGGTCCCGATGAATAAATTCCCGCCGACGATGTCGTCAGATGAATTACCGCAGCCTTAGCCTTATCAGTAATGTCCACCTTGGCGCCGGCAAGCGCCTTGTTTTGCGCATCGGTAACCACGCCCGCAATGCTGCCCGTCCCCACGGTCTGAGCCACCAGCCACGGCGAGGCCAGCCCGGCCACCACGGCGAACACCGCGACGTGGGCGAAGAAACGGCGAGAGGAATTCCAGTTCAAAATCGCAAACCTTCCATTCGGACTATTCACTGAACCTCTCTTAAAGTTCCGTCTCAACGCCAAAAAAGCTGGATCGGCAATCGCCGTTCGATGGGATGAGAATCCGCGCGAACCCAAGCTGGTCTATAGGATGGAAAAGCAATCCTTGCAGCCATGTCGAAGCAAGTCCGAACAATACCAAACCATCCACCATCCTTGTCAATCACGGGTCAGCCCCAAAAGTAGCAGGTTAATGCTCTTCTTAGCGCCCTTAGCGGCCGTTCTTAGCGAACTTAGCGGTTAAAAGCTCTTAAAGCTCTTGGAAGCGCAGACTCTCGCCATGCACGCGGCTTTAACTGACCACTGACCACTGCTTCTAAAACTCCGACTTCACCGTGTAGTAGCCAGCGCGATGCCGCACGTGGTAAGCCGCCTCAGCCCTCCCGGTAATCCCAACCTGAATCCGCCGAAATTGCGAGGTCGAAGCGCGCTGTGACGGATAGTAGGCCAGAAGATATTGCGTCCGCAGTTCGTCGCTGATCTGGCGAAACGCATTGTCGAGCTGCGACATGGAAGTCGCATAGTAGTACTTGCCCCCGGTATCCTCCGAGAGTTGGATTAGCGCATGTTCGCCGCCGGTTTCTCTCCCCGCGCTGCTCTCAATCGGCACCACGATGATGCTGTAGACCAGCGCTTCGGCCTCCTCGGCGGCACGCGCCGCTTCTTTGTAGTCGACTTGGCTGACTGTGTCTCCGCCGTCCGTGATCAGCACGATCACTTTCCGTCCTTGCCGGCGATTGAGCGAGCGCGAGACCACATACACCGCGTCAAACAACGCCGTGGCCGCTCCCAGCCGGATGTGGTCAATGCCCTCGTCAATCCGCTTCAAATCTGCCGTGTATTCTGTCGCCCGCGACACCGTTTCGCTAAAGCCATACACCGACAACGCATCCACCGGCCGCAGGATCGCCTTGGCAAACCGCTTCGCCGACGCCTGCTCCAGCGGCAGGTCGTGACGCGTGCTCAGGCTGGTGTCGATAGCGAGCGCAATCGAAAGCGGCAGCGCCGATTCCTTGTCGAACACCGAAATCTTCTGCTCCCGCCCATCTTCCTGCACCATGAAGTTTTCTTTCTGAAGCCCGGCCACGGGCGCGCCGTGAGCGTCGGTAACAGTCACGTACACGTTGACCAGTTTGACGTCAACCTTTAGGGTGGTCTCCGGCTCGGCCGTAGATTGCTTCTGCGCCGCAGCCTGCTGCGCGCCGGCAGCACAGGCCAGCAACAGCACAACCAAAGTGGCGGATTTCCTCATTCAGTAAAAGAAGTATACGTGTAGCACTGGTGTAGGACCGGTCGTGTGCGACCGGGTCTCTGACCCGGTCGCCGAGCGCAAAGAGGCATGCTGCATGCAGTAATCAAAACTGCTCCGCATGCTGAGCGCAGGTTGTGCTTCGCGAAAGCGAAATACAACCGCAGTCGAAAGCCTGCCCTGAGCGAAGCCGAAGGGGATCCCTACCCGAAGTACTTACCGCGCCCGCGCAAAAGTCTGACTTTGGGTGGCGCAGCGCTTCCAGCGCTGCGATAAGCTCCCGCAATACTCGGGGCTTTAGCCCCCGAGGTACTCATCCTCAGCCGCTCACTTAGATGCACCCTCCGCTCCCAGGCTGCCTTGCCCCCGCCGAATTTCCTCCGGAAACGCCTCTCCATCCGCCCACACCGCGCCATCCTCGAAATACTCTTTCTTCCAGATCGGGACCGTACGCTTGAGCGTATCAATCAGCCACCTGCAAGCGTCGAACGCGGCTGCGCGATGCGCCGATGCCACCACAATCAACACGCTGGTCTCGCCAATCTCCAGCCGCCCCAGCCGATGGACTACAGCAACGTCGCGAACTTGAAATTGTTTTACCGCCTGCTCGGCCAGCCCCTCCATCTGATCCAGCGCCATCTCCTCATAAGCCTCGTAATCGAGATAAAGCGTTCGACGCCCGCGAGTCTGGTTGCGCACCACTCCCTCAAACACCACCGCAGCCCCATCCTCACCACGCTTGATGCCAGCCAGCACACCCTGCGTGTCGATAGGATCGCGGACCATCGAGGCCCTCGCCGACCCGCCACTAACCGGAGGCAGCAACCCAACTTCATCATCAGCCTTCAGCACAGTCTCCGGCCCGCTATATTCCTGATTAACCGCCACAGCCATCGCACCCAGCGCCTCCCTCATCCCCGGCACCTCCACCCCATAGTGCGCCAGCAAATCACGCACCACCGCCCCGTCAGGCAGCTCCAACACGTCGCCGGATCTCCCTGCCAAATCTTTTAACACCCCGAAAAAAAGCACCCGCACGCGCATGGAATCAGCTGTCCGCAGCCAGTCTATCGCGAACCGACAATCAATTGCTGATGGATGATTTCCGATTGAGGATGATTGCTGATTGCGGATTGAAGATGGTTGATTGAAGCCCATCCCGACGCCTGACCGCGCGGTTTCAAATCAACAATCAGCAATCAACAATCACCCAATAGCGTCACTCATTCTCCGGCCATCGCATAGTCATCAATCCCCAAGCCTGCCAATACTTCCCTAGCTTCCCGCTCCGAGGATTCCCGTGCAAACAAAGCTTCGCCGTCTTCCGCCCCGCAATCGCTTCCACCGGAATCACAAACCAGGCGTCGCACGGCAAAACATAAGCCACCACAAAATCAATCTCCGAAGGATCGTAAGGCACCACTTCCCCGTTAGCGTTCCTCTGCAAGTTCACCATGTACGACCCATACTGCAGCGAGCTCGTCGACTTCACCTGCACCCGCCAAAGCCGCCGCCCCACGTCCACAATAAAGTCATACCGCCGGCTGTCCCCATAAGGTTTTGCCGTAGCAAACCCCAGCATCGCAGCCTTAACCATAAACATCATCTCCGCCAACTCCCCCCATTGCTTGCTGGTAGCACATGTTGGGCGGACGCCCTCGTCCCCCGCCTTTGACTTTGCTCTTGCTCTTGATTTTGCTTTTGCCTTCAACCTGGACTCCAATCCCGCAACGCACCCGAGCCGCTTCACGCTACTGGCACTGATACCCATACTGACATCCACCTTTCCCGCTATTTTTGTTCCATCGCCCACAAACACAAACGGCGCAGGCCAAAAGGCCCACGCCGCAGTTTTCTTGACTCTATATATTCAGAATATCAAATCGCAGGGGGTAAACCCGCCACATTTTACAACTTTATATTACCCACCGAATCAATAACTTAAACAAAAATACTCAAGTTGAGGGTCTTGACAGGATTTCGGCGCGGGTGGGACGGTCCACTCCTGTCCGTCACTTTGACTTTGATTTGGACTGTGCTCCCGGCTACGAAACTCGCCCCAAAAAACACAAAACGGCGCAGGCTCGAAGGCCAGCGCCGCAATTTCAACTTTATACACCTATTATATCATACTGCATAGGGAAAATGAGACATATTAGCCAATTTATTTACCTCACCGAATCAACAACTTAATCAAAAATCCCCTCGCCAGCCCCTTGACAAAGTTTTCCACAGGCGTGAAATGGGCACTCGAAGGGCCCATGGCCTCCCTCCCGAAACGCCGCATCACCAATCGCGCCTTCATTGCGTGTAATGGCTGGTTAGGTAAACCATCGGCAACCAGTAAGCGACGAGGAAGGTTTTTCAGCTATTGCAACTTCGCATACTCCGCCTTGGCTTGCTTCAGGATGGGGATGTCGGGGTCGGCGTCTTTCCAGAGAGTGAGGAAATCCTGATAAGCCGCCTTCGCTTTAGCTGTGTCGTTTTGCAAGACATAAGCGCGGGCTAGTCCTACGCGGGCGAGCGCGCCGATGGGTTCGTTCAGGGCGATTCCGCGATTGTCGAGGATTTTCCGGAACTCGGCCGCAGCTTCGCCGCCCTGATGCATGGCCAGATAAGCTTTTCCGCGCACATACACGGGATACAGACCGGGCGAATAAGCATTGCCGGACGGCGTTCCCAGCTCGTAAGGGGAGGCGGCTTGAAGAACCTCGATGGCCTTTGAGTGATCCATGCGGACCAGCGCGAGTTGCGCACGAATCGTGGGCAGGTAGTTGAACTGCACCAGCGTATCCTCTGGGAAGCGCTTGGCCAAGTCCTCGGCCAATGCTTCCGCCCTGGCAGTATCCCCCCCAAAGGCAAGCGCCAGGGCCGCACCATACTCCACATCCCGGCCCGTCGAAAGCCCCAGCGCCGCTGCCGTTCGTTTCCGATCTTCCGCACGGTGCCGAAAAGGGCCTGGCGCAATGCCGCGCCAGCTTCGTAACCCGCGGCGGTCTCTTTCTGGCCCGCCTCCTCGGCTGAAGCCACCGCGCGGCGGGAGAGCTCACGGGCCTTCCCCAACTTCCCGAAATAGGCGGCGGAATCGGCCTCCTCTGCTGAGAACCGGTCTTCGCTTCCCGACTTGCCCGAAGCCCAAGTCACCTGTTGCGCCATCCCTGCTGCATCGTTCCGCACGAAGTCAAGCTGATACAGATAGAAGCGCAACGAAGGAGAATCGAGTTGTTTCGCCTGTGCCTCTGCGGCCGTGTCTCGGGCCTCGTCTAGACGATTCAAATAGAAATATGATTCCACGAGGTTGGCATAAGTCACGCCGCTCACGTTTAGGCGGAGGGCCTCACGGTTTTTTGCAAGGAGTTTGTCATATTGTCCGAGCTTACTGTAGACCACACCGAGAACGATTTTTGGCACGTCGTCTCGCGGATAAGTCTGCGTCCAGAGTTCACAGGCCTGACGCGTCTTTTCCATGTCGCCGGTGACAAAGTCGTGATAGTGAGACTCAATGTAGAACTTCTCCCTCGTGCTCACTCGTTCGCGCAGCTCGTAGGCCTTCTTCATGTTTTCCGCGCCCAGGCTCGTTTCCGCCCGAACCCAATGGCTCGTCCCAAGCGAGGCGTAAGCCATGGCGAAATTTGGGTCGAGTTGGATGGCTCACTGGAAGAAAGGCACGGCTGCGGCAAAATCGCTCTTTGCCCACTGCGTCTCCATCCGAGGCTGTAGGCTTGGAGGCCTTCGAGCGACGGCGTGGTGGCCTGCTCAAGCGGGGTATCGAACTTTTCCACTGTGTTCAACGATTCGCCCAGTTTCTGACGCAGCTTCGCTGCCACTTCACCGAGCCCATTCAAGACTCGTTCTTTGCCGTCTGCTGTCGTCTGTTCCTGTGCCAGGGAATCGCCCGTCCTACAATTTACCGCTTTGAGGCCCAGAACATACTGCTTCCCCAAGCTCGCAATCGAGCCGTCAATCGCCGCGGCGCTCTCCGTCCTCTGGCAGAGTTCCCGCGCGATTTCCGGTGTGAGCCGCGCATCAGGTGCCTGGCCCATTTGGCGCAAAGTCTGCTGGATGCGCCGCTCAGAGACGAGGCTGAGGAAGGGTGATTGTTCAAGCTGCACAGCAAGGCCTTGGCGGAGAGTATCGTCAAACAAAGGGTCACCTGTTGTGTTCGTGAAGTCGGCGAGGACGATGGTGTCTTTGTCGGTGAGGGGCTTGGCTCGATGAAAACGATAGTAGAGGCCGGCGGCCAGTAGGACAGCAAAGAAGATTGCGGCCGCGATATAGCCGCCGAGCTTCGGTCGGCGGACGGGTCGAAGACCCGACCCCACACGTGCTGTCTCCACACGATCCGTTCCCACACTGCCTGCGGTGATCGCTGCGGTTGGTGATGCGTGGGACTCCGTATCCCGCTTCAGCCGCTGCAGATCCGTTCGCATCTCGGCAGCGCTCTGATAGCGCAGGTTGCGGTCTTTCTCCAGAGCCTTGTTGATGATGTCCTCAAGCTTGGGCAGTAGGTCAGGGTTCAGCCGCAGGGGAGGCAACGGAGCGCGGTTCATGATCGCGTCGAAAATCACACCCGTACTCTCGCCACGGAACGGCGATGTTGCAGTCGCCATTTCGTAAAGGACCGCACCGAACGAAAACAGATCCGTTCGTGCATCCAGTTCCTTGGCACGGACTTGCTCCGGCGACATATTAGGTCACCGTTCCCAGCGTCGTGCCCTCACTGGTCAGGTCCGTGCTGACCGAGGTGGTTGGCGCGGAGGCGTCACCTGCCCCGCTCTTTGAACTCGTGGTTATCTTGGCCAGCCCGAAATCCAGAATCTTGGCGTGGCCACGTTCGGTGACGAAAATATTTGCAGGCTTGATGTCACGGTGAACGATGCCCTTGACGTGGGCGGCGTCGAGCGCGTCGGCGATTTCGATGCCCAGCGAAAGAACCGACTCAGTTTCCATGGGGCGGCCGCCAATGCCGTGCTTCAGCGTCATGCCGTCCAGAAATTCCATGGCGATGAAGGCTTCGCCGTGCTGGTCGTCGATTTCGTAGATGGTGCAGATGTTGGGATGGTTCAGGGCCGAGGCAGCCTTGGCTTCGCGCTGAAACCGCGCCAGTGCCTGCGGGTCTCTGGCCACGTCGTCGGGCAGGAACTTGAGGGCCACAAACCGGCCGAGCTTTACATCCTCAGCCTTGTAGACAACACCCATTCCCCCGCCGCCGAGCTTCTCGACGATACGGTAATGCGAGATAGTCTGGCCGATCACTGACGCGAAATGTTACGTCTCTTAAATGAAGCAAGTCAATGAAAGCGACGGAGTTGCCGTGGGCTCAACAGGTCAGTTGTTGCTAAATCGCCTTATCACTCATTGAACCCTGCGCAGGGGTTTTGAGCGCTATGGCGGTTAACGTCAACTATCCTCGATTTCGGCATCGGCAGTATGATTCAGTTCGGAGGAGTATTTGATGCCCAAATGGGTGTTCGAGCCAGGTCATACCGCTGCGGAGTTTCGAGCCAGGCACATGATGGTCACTGACGTCCGTGGTGCCTTCAAGAACGTACAAGGCACTTTGGACTTCGATCCCGAGAATCCCCGCCTATCCGCTGTTCAGGTAATAATCGATGCCACAGGCATTTGGACGGGCGAACCTCAACGCGATGCGCATCTGCGGAGCGCTGACTTCCTCGACGTTGAGAACCATCCGAAGATCACCTTCAATGGCAATCAGGTGGAGCTGAGCGGTGAGCACGACTATATAGTCACTGGCTCGCTCGCGATCCGGGGCGTCACCCGGCCCGTCTCACTCAGGGTCAGGTACCTCGGTCAATGGCAAACGCCGTGGTGGGAACAGGAGGGCGAAAAGTGGGTCGACCACGGACCGAGGTTGCGCGCGGGTTTTTTGGCGACAACCGAAATCAATCGTCATGACTTCGGTGTGAAGTGGAACGACACGATGGACCGGGACGGTGTGGTTGTGGGTGATACAGTGTGGATCACGATCGATGTCGAGGCAGTTTGGCACAGCGCTTGACACATTGCCGCTTTGCGCGTTCCGCAGAACAAAGAGTGTCGCTGAAGAAGCGTTCTTAACGCTCGGAACGCAACTGTTACAAAACCGCCATTTTTCTCATTGACCCCTGTGCTGCTGCTTTAACAACTCACGGGCAACAGCAAACACAATCCGCACCTTCTTCCGCTCCTCACGCTTTCTCCGCAGTGCGCAGCGTCTCGCCCGGAGGCGATTCCGTTTTCGCTCACCATTGCGGCAAGGAGTCTTGTTCGCCTCTCTTTAACGTAAATGTGAGCGGTTTGGAACAGACACCCCCCTTCCTACCGAATAAGATTATCTGGTTTCACCTGGATGCTCCAAGTTCTCACGCCGGAGCCCGAAAGCCGCAAGGGTTCGACACCAGAATCGGAAGCAGATTCAAATCCCAAGCGAAATTTCACACCGTCGCAAGGCGGAATCTTCGGAGGGACTCCATGAAAAAAGCATTCTTGTTGTTCGTTCTACCAGCCCTGCTGGTCACGCTGACGTTTGCACAGAACCCCGCGTCGAGCAGCGATACGGACCAGACCACCATTAAGGGTTGCCTGGGTGGCTCTGATGGTAATTACACAGTCGTGGAAGACAACACCGGCCACATTTTCAAGATCACTAGCAGCACCGCTGACCTCAAGCCACATCTGAACCATGACATAACCCTCATCGGACATAAAACAAGCGGGACGGGCTCCCCCGCCGATAACAGCCTTGCCGTCAGTGAGGTGAAAATGATCTCCGAACATTGCGCTGCAGCCGCCGCTGCATCTACCGCGCCGGTCACCACACCTTCGGAGACAGCCACCACACCTGCTGCGCCGCCGGCCGCCACCGCACCCGCTGCAACGGTGAGCGCGCTTCCGGAAACTGTCAGCACACCCGCGACTGACGCCACTGCATCCGAACATGCCGCCACACCTGCAACGACTGCAACCACACCTGCTGCAGACGCCACTCCACCCGCTGCGACTGCCACTACACCCGCTGCGACTGTCACCACACCCGCTGCGACTGTCACCACACCCGCTGCGACTGCCACTACACCCGCTGCGACTGTCACCACACCTGCTGCAGACGCCACTCCACCCGTTGCGACTATCACCACACCCGCGGAGACTGGTGTCATACCCGCAGAGGCCGCGACTGTCAAAACGCCTGCGAAGGCTGCCAGCACACCTGCTGCACATTCTCGGAAACGAACGGAAACTCCTGCTGCTGCCACCACTACACCCGCCGTGTCTGCCAGCACACCTCCCGAGAGCGCCGTTATCCCCGTGGCGACCGACACCCCATCCAAGGAACCTGTCAGCACACCCGCGGCAGTCGCCCCTACACCTAAGCCCACTCCCGCCTCCAACGGTTGGGCCTTATGGCTTTTGATCGCAGTTGGCGTGGTGGTGCTGGTCGGTGGCGTGATGTTCCCTTTTGTCAGTAGATGGAGAAAACAGAAGAATCTGGAGCGGACGGACGCCCCAAATCTTTCTTTTAACCGTGAAGCCAGTTCCGCCCAAAACAAGTCCGACCAAGGCACGAGTGACCGGAAAGGGCCACGCAAAGCTGCCTAGGCCGCGTGAACAGTAAGGATTCCGATCTTTGTCGGGGGCGAGCCCAGCCTTTCGCCCCCGCAAATGCTCCGAAGAGTGCCCATCCTTGTCTCTCCATTTTCAGGCCGATGGTCCTGACTTCCGCCATGGCTTGGAGTTGTTCCAACGCTGAGCAATGCCCGAACTTCCGGTATACTAAAAGGGCATGCCGGTCCTGAAAAACATCGCCGCCATCGCCAAGGGCATGAGCATCACCTTCATGGAGATGTTCCAGCCCACGACGGTCGAAAACTATCCCGACGGCAAAGGTCCGTTGAAGGGAGCAAGGTTCGAAGCCCGCTTCCGCGGCGCCCACGTCCTCCAACGCGACGAAAACGGCCTGGAAAAGTGCGTAGCCTGCTTCCTCTGCGCCGCCAACTGCCCCTCCAACTGCATCTACATCGAAGCCGCCGACAACACCGCCGAACACCGCGTAAGCGGCGCCGAACGCTACGCCAAGGTCTACAACATCGATTACAACCGTTGTATCTTTTGTGGATACTGCGTGGAAGCTTGTCCTACGGACGCGATTACGCACGGGCATGGGTTTGAGCTGGCCACGTTTAACGCGAGCAATCTGGTTTACCGCAAGGAGCAGATGCTGGCCTCACGGCCAGCACACATGGGAGCGAACGTCGTATTCAACCAGGCCGACGTGGATGGCGGAGCTCCCAAGGAGATGGTTGCGGGGAGTTGAATTCGAAGCGAGTTCGAAGTCGATCACACGCCGGTCCTCGGGGGCCGGCGTTTGTGCATGAACACCGTTGTTGGTCGTTAGTCGTTGGTCGTGGGTCGTTGGCAAGCACAAAAGCCAGCAGCAACGACGAATGGCGAACGACTGACGACCGACGACTAACGACTAACAACCGATGACTGACTTTCTACAAACCGTTCGAGAGCGCGTTGTGGTTTATGACGGCGCGATGGGGACTAACATCCATTCGCGCAATCCTACCCTGGATGATTACTGGGGTAAGGAGAATTGCAGCGAAGTGCTGGTGCTTAGCCGTCCCGACATTATTCGGGAGATCCACGCCGACTTCTTTAACGTGGGCTGCGATGTTGTGGAGACCAACACGTTTGGTGGGGCACGGATCGTGCTGGCCGAGTTTGAGCTTGCGGACCGAGTGCGGGAAATCAACGTTGCGGCGGCACGACTGGCGAAGGAAGTGGCGCAGCAGTTTTCGACCAAGGACCGACCGCGGTTTGTGGCGGGGTCGATGGGGCCGACGACGAAGCTACCCTCGCTCGGGCATATCAGCTTCGATGCAATGGTGGCGGCCTATGAGGAGCAGGCGTCGGCACTGATCGAAGGTGGGGTAGATATTCTGCTGATCGAAACCTGCCAGGATTTGTTACAAGCGAAGATTGCGACCATCGGGGTGCTGGAAGCCATGCGGAAAGCGGGCAAGCGCTTGCCTGTGACGGTGCAAGTCACGCTACAAGACACGGGTTTGATGTTGCTGGGAACCGAGATCGGTGCAGCGCTCACGGCGCTGGAGCCCTTTGATGTCGATATCCTAGGGTTGAACTGCGCAACCGGGCCAAAGGAGATGAACGACGCGGTCCGCTATCTGACGCTGAATTCGACTAAGGACATTTCTGTACTCCCCAATGCAGGCCTTCCTGTGGCAGAAGGCGGCGTTGCCGTGTTCAAGCTGACTCCGGGGGAACTGGCGGAGTATCACAAGCATTTTGTGCAGGATTATGGAGTTCGGATCGTTGGGGGATGCTGCGGCACTGTCCCCGCACATCTGAAAGCGGTGGTGGATGCGGTATCCGGGCTAGAACCGGCGAAGCGCGAGGTGAAGCGCGTGGGAGCGGCGTCGAGCGCTTACACTTCCGTCCCCCTCGATCTGGAGCCGAAGCCTCTGATCGTCGCCGAGGAAATGAATACGACTACCCGGGTCGAACATTTCCGTAATCTGGTGCGGGGGAAGAAATACGACGACATTCTGGCGCTGGCGAAGAAGCTGGTGAATGACGGGTCACACATGCTGGACCTGTGTTGCGCGATCGTGGGCGAGGATGAGAAGGGATACATCACGTCAATTCTTGAAAAGATTGCCACGCGGGTTCCGGCGCCGATTCTGGTGGATTCGACCGAAGCGGACGTGGTGGAAGAGGCGCTGAAGCGGATTCCGGGGCGGGCGATCATTAACTCGATCAATCTGGAGGATGGGGAGAAGCGGACGTCGCTGGTGCTGCCGATGGCTAAACGTTATGGGGCGGCGGTGATTGCTTTGACCATTGATGAAGACGGGATGGCGCTGACCGCGGAGAAGAAGGCGGCGATCGCTCATCGGATCTTCGATCTGGCTACTAAGAAATATGGGTTGGACGGGACAGACCTGATTTTCGATGCGCTGACTTTGCCGATTTCGACGGGGCAGGATGAGTACCGGAGCGCCGGGATCGAGACGCTGAAGGCGGTCGAGCGGATCAAGAAGGAATTGCCCAACGTTAAAACGATTCTGGGGGTGAGCAACATTTCGTTTGGGCTGGATGCTTATCCGCGGCGGGTGTTGAATTCGGTGTTCATGCATGAGGCGGTGGACCATGGGCTGGATATGGCCATCGTGAACTACACCAAGATCTATCCCCTGTACAAAATTCCGCAGGAAGAAGTCGATCTGGCGCGGAAGCTGATTTTCCGCGACGAGTCGGACGGCGATCCGCTGCAGAAATATATGAACCACTTTGCCGGGCTGAAGGGCAAGCCGGCGGCTTCAACGACTGCGCACGTGGATACGCTTTCAGTGGAAGACAAGCTGAAGTTTGCCATCATCAACGGCGAGAAGTCCGTGGGTGAGGGTTCACATAAGAAGTCCCTGGAGGAGCTGCTTGAGGAGGCGTTGGGAACTTACTCGGCGCTGGAACTGATCAACACGGTGCTACTCGATGGGATGAAGACTGTCGGCGATTTGTTTGGCGCGCGCAAGATGCAACTGCCATCGGTTCTCGATTCGGCGGGCGTGATGAAACAGGCTGTGGCTTATCTTGAGCCGAAGATGGAAAAGAAGGCCGGGGGGTCGCAGAAGGGCACGATCGTACTGGCGACGGTAAAGGGCGATGTCCACGACATTGGGAAGAATCTGGTGGACATTATTTTGTCGAATAACGGATTCAAGGTGGTGAATCTGGGGATCAAGCAACCGGGAGACAAGATTATCAGCGCGGCGCAGGAGCATCGGGCGGATGCGATTGGTTTGAGCGGGCTGCTGGTGAAGTCGACGCTGGAGATGAAGTATGTGATCCAGGACTTGCAGCGGCAGAAGCTGGAGTTTCCGGTGATTTGCGGAGGCGCGGCATTGACGCGCAAGTATGTGGAAGACGATTTGCGGCGGGAGTATGCGAACGCGGTGTTTTACGCGGAAGACGCGTTTGCAGGACTACATGTGATGGAGGATCTGGTCACGGAAGATGGGGCGAGGGAGACTCGTCTGCGCGATGGGCGGACGGTGAAGGAGTATGCGAAGGCGGCAGCGGTAGATGAAGAAACCGGTCCCGTATTTGCCGAGCGGAGCGTAGTGGTGACGGACGCGCCCAATATTCCGCAGCCTCCGTTCTGGGGCGTGCGTGTCAAGCACTACGATGTGCGGGATGTGTTTCCTTATATTAATGAAACTGCGCTGTTCAAGAATCAGTGGCAGTTGAAAACGGCTTCTCAGGCGGATTATGTGAGGCTGGTGGAGGAGAAGTTCAGGCCGATCAAGGGGAGGTTGGAGGAGGAAGTAGCTGGGTCGGGATTGTTCGATCCGAAAGTCGTGTATGGGTATTTTCCTTGTCAGAGTGATGGGAATGATGTCGTCGTTTATGAAGTACCTAGTACCGAGTACCTAGTACCCAGCGAAGGTCAAGACCTTCAACACAGCGGACACCCTTCGACTTCGCTCAGGGCAGGCTCCGGTATACAGGGTGAAACTTTGCGCTTTACTTTTCCGCGGCAGCGGGAGGGGCGGCGGCTTTGCATTTCTGATTTCTTTACCGCCAAGTCTTCCGGGAAGATGGACGTTATTGGGTTTTCGCTTGTAACTATTGGGTCAAAGGCTTCGGTGGAGACGCAGAAGTTGTTTGAGGGCGGGGAGTATACGAAGTATTTGTATTTGCATGGACTGAGCGTGGAGACGGCGGAGGCGCTGGCTGAACTGCATCACAAGACGATGCGCCAGGAGTTGGGGATTGCGGGTGAAGATGCTCCGGCCATTCGCGATTTGTTTCATCAGAAGTATCGTGGGTCGAGGTATTCGTTTGGGTATCCGGCGTGCCCTAATCTGGAGGATCAGACGAAATTGTTTGTGCTGCTTAAGCCCGAGGAGAACGTTGGGGTGCGGTTGACTTCGGGGTTTTTGCTGGAGCCCGAGCAGAGCACTTCGGCTTTGGTGGTGCATCATCCGGGGGCGAAGTATTTCGTCGTATAGGGCTCGTCCAACGAGCGTGGCGAAGACTCCCTGCGAGGCTATCGGAGCGTCAAAGTGAAAAGGGTCCCCCTTCGGCACTGCCCATGATGGCAATCTATGGAGCACTTCTTCCTTTTTTTCCAACCAGCGAACACAGAAAAAGCATCTTCTTCTTCATGATTCGCAAACTACCATCTGGCGAGTATCGTTTGTATTCCCGTAAGAAGGATTCGAAGACGGGGAAGCGCAGGAATTTGGGGACGTTTTCTTCACGAGCTGCGGCGCAGAAGCATGAGCGGGCGGTGCAGTATTTCAAGCGACGGTAAGCCACGGGGCATTGGGTGGAAATTCCTTGCGAGATGTGAGTGTTGACATAGTGCGAGGGGTCCTTCGACTGCGCAAGATTGTCCTTCGGACAATCTTACTTCGCTCAGGATGACAAGGTCCGAGGATGAGCTATTGCTAAAAGGTGGCGGCTAGGCGAATGAAATAGCTTCTGGGAGGGGCTATGGCGCCGCCGGAGAATAGGCCGGCGAAATCGAAGATGTTGAGACGGTTGTTGAGGTTCTCAGCGTCGGCTTGCAAGCGCAGGGAGCGCTTCTCCTTTTTGTACAGGTCAGCGCCGCCTGACAGATTAAACGAAAACGTGGGTTTGATGCGTCCATCCGCGACGTCGATGCGGCTGAGCACCTGCTGGCCGTATGCCGTCAGAGCCTGCGCGTAGCTTCCAGTAAATTCAAAGGGCAAGCCACTGCCGTATTCGGAGCCAGCGGCGAGCCACAGGCGCGAGGTTAGCTGGTAGCGAATGCGGGCGCGCACTGTGTGGCGCTGATCTTGCGAATCGGGGAAATGTCCAGTTAGTTGGGTGGTAGCGTTCACGGCATCGTCACCGAGGAGAAAGCCTCCAGTAACCGGAAACCAGGCATTGCCGACGATGTAGGAATAGCCGAGGAAACCGGAGAAGCGGTTCCAGTGAGGGAGTTCGAGCTTCCCTTCGGCGCCATAGATGATGGCTTTGCGGAAGGCCACCGGGAAACTGACGGCGGTGTTAAGGATTTGGTCATCATCGGCGAAGTTGTTTACGTAGCGGCGGAAATAGGTGGCATCGAAACGGAACTGATTGAAGAAGCTTTTGGTGGCGCCGATTTCGAAGTAGTTGCCATGGGAAGGCTCGACTGGGAGGCGGAGAACTTTGGGGTTGAGCACGGTCACGCCGGGCGAACTGGCCAGGAGAATGTTCTCGAACGACGGCGTCTGAAAAACGCGATCATACGAGGCGTGGACGATCAGGCCGGCCGCGGGGAAATAACGCGCAATGGAAAATCGCGGGCTTACCGCGTTTTGATTCACTATAAGCTGATAGTGGTCCCAGCGCAGGCCGGCGTTGACCGTCCATTTGCCGAGGTGGATCAGATCCTGAATGTAGGCGGACTGTTCCAGATCGGGCCGGCTGCCGGTGAAGGCGAAGGTGGCAGGAGTGCCGGGGTCGAAGGGATAAAAGGGATCCGTTGGGTTTGCGGTGACGACGTCACTGAAGGTTTCGTGCAGGAAGAGATTGTCGGATTCGAGGCCGGCCTTCCATTCGTGGCGGCCGTGATGGATGGAGACGGAGGCGTTGAGGTATCCCTCTTTGAAGCCGTTGCGCTGGAAGGCGGCAATGGGCCATGCGCCGTTGTTGGAGTTGAGGCTGCTGGAGTTGTCGCGGACCATGCCGCGAAGGTTGGCCAGAACGTTGGGCGAAAAGATGTGCTGATAGGAGGCGATGCCCATGGTTTCGAAGTTACCGGCGGTCTGGAGTTGAGGAGTTGCGCCCGGAGGAGTCTGGAGTTGCGGGAATTGCTGGAGCCGCTCGTTGGGGATTTCGTAGCGCGATAATTCATGACGGACGCTGAGCGTGAGACGGTCCTTGGGCGTGACCTCACGATCATAGCTTAAAGCGAAGTCACCGGTGGTGCCGCGGTTGGTGTAGTTTTCGGGAACGACGGGATTGAGATAGCGCGCGGTCATGTTGCCGGAGGCGCTGGCGCCGAGGGTGTTGTGTCCCCAGGAATCCTGGGCGCTGGCGAAGGCTCCCGCAGTATCGAAGCTGCCTCCGGAGAAAACGGCCAGGCCGTGCACGCCAGTCTGGGCGTCGCGCAGAGTGTTGACTTCGATGACACCGCCCATCTTGCGTCCGTATTCGGCGGGGATGCCGGCGGTGTAGATGGTAAGGGAGTCGACGTCGTCGGCTTCGAGTTCGGGGCCGAAGCTGGGCGAGCGGTTGTCAGTGAGGGGGATGCCGTCTACGACGAACTGCGTTTGATACTCGGAGCCGCGGGGATGGAGGACAGCGTTGCCCTCGTATAGCCAGCCGGGCTGGGAGTTGACGAGATCGGGAAGCGAGCGGCCGGGAAGCGAGGCGGGGCGGTCTGCTATAGCTTTGGAGTCGAGGTGGTTGATGGTGGTGGTGCGTTCGGGATCGAGGAGCGTGGCGCCGGCGGTAACGTTTACCGCGGTGCTGAGGGCCGCGATGTTTAGCTTGACCACATACTCGGTAGGAATCGCGGAATGGATTTCGATGAGGCCGTCGTACGGGGAAAAAGATTCGCTCTGGACCTGGAGACGGTAGCGGCCGAACGGAAGATTGCGGGCGGTGAGCTGGCCGGAATCGTCGGTGGAAAAGGCGCGGTGGAACTGGATGGCGTCGCTGGAAAGTTCTACCGAGGCTTTGAGTGAGAGGCCGTCGGGGCCGGTGACCTTGAGACGCAGTTCTCCGGCGTTGCTCTGCGCTTCGCCCGGAAAGGCGTGGGGAAGAGCGAGAAGGAGAATGCCGAGGTGGAGTAATGATCGCACGTGTTCGAGAATCTTTATGCTAACAGTTTCGCGGGGCGAGATTGAGTTACGAAGGAGTGATTAAGCGGTGATTAAGGAAGCGAGCCAAACGCGCGATTATTGCGCCGCAAAAAACGCGACGCTTCGCGCGGCGGCGCGCCCAGATTCCCTCGACAAGCTCGGGACAGGCTCTTCACTGCGCAAAGAACGCTTGTTCAGGATGCAGTCGAGATTGTTTTTACAAACTGTTGACATCGGTCTGACAAATGGGCGCCGCGGGTGGGGGATGATTAGCGTGAGATCAGGAGTGGTTGAGTTCTGATCGGTGATCTTCACGCCCTCCGTCACCGGAAGGGAATGGGGAAACCGGTGTTGCCGCCGCAGGGGGCGGGGACGCCGGTTTTATTTTGCCGGATACAAATTGCGTCGCTGCGCTCGACTGACCCTTCGGCTTCGCTCGGGGCAAGCAGGCGAGGCGGCTGTTTCCACATGGTCTCTTTACTTCCTAGTTCTATTTTCGGAGTAGGAGGTCTCCCGCTATGAAGAGGGCGAAGACAACGGAGATTATTCCGTTCATGGTGAAGAAGGCGGCGTTGAGGTTGGAGAAATCGTCGGGCTTAACCAGGGAATGTTCGTAGAGCAGCAGCAGCATTACGGCGATAACGCCGGCTAGCGCCAGCATGCCGAGAGCGAAGGCTGGGATGAGGGCGATCAGCAGGAGCAGCATGATGAGGTGGAAGGCGCGGGCGATCCAGAGCGAGCGGGGGATGCCGAGGTGGCGGGGGATGGAGTGGAGTCCGGTATCGCGGTCGAATTGGAAATCCTGGCAGGCGTAGAGAATGTCGAAACCGGCGACCCAGAAGGTGACGGCGGCGGTGAGGAGGAGGATGCGAGGATCGAGGGAACCGCGAACGGCGATCCAGGCGGCTGCGGGGGCGATGCCGAGAGCGAATCCGAGCACAATGTGTGACCAGCGCGTGAAGCGCTTGGTATAGGAATAAAGGAGCAGAATGGCGAGCGCGAGCGGCGAGAGCCAGAGCGTGAGGCGATTCAGTTGGGCGGCAGCGAGAACGAAGATGGCGCAGGAGACGATGACGAAGGTGGTCACGAAGGCGGGCGAGAGATGGCCGGCGGGAAGGGCGCGGGTGCGAGTCCGGGGATTGGCAGCGTCGATGGCGGCGTCGGCGAGGCGGTTGAAGGCCATGGCGGCGGAGCGGGCGGCTAGCATGGCGATTACGATCCACAGAAGTTGATGGGCCGGGGGAAAGCCAGAGGCGGCCAGCATGGCTCCGCAAAGAGCGAAAGGGAGAGCGAAGATGGAGTGCTCCCACTTGATCATTTCCAGGGTGACGCGGAGGTTGTGAAGTACGGGCACGGGAAGATTGTAGAACAGTCGTCGCTTCTCAGTTCGGCTCTCAGAGATGCACGGCGTATGCACGCTGGATTGTCAAGCATTTTCGGCCGAATTAATCTCCCAATTAATCTCCCAGCAGGGTTGGTCTTACTGAGAATTGAGAGCTGAGAACTGAGAACTGGGAACGGAGAACTGCTGCCAGATTTCCACGATTGACAAGCACTACGCCGTGCTGCATTATGGGTGGACATTTCGCGTGCCCTTTTGCAAGGGACAGGTGCCGGAATTGGAGGTATAGAATGTACAGATTCATGCAAACACTATGGCGGGAAGATGAGGGACAAGATATT